>ERZ779852.155-NODE-155-length-76748-cov-7.750460_pt1 | contig 76748 bp, 59 predicted proteins | sample MGYA00511559_ERZ779852 | MGnify/ENA primary metagenome ERZ779852 (study PRJEB29588, sample SAMEA2157977) | human gut metagenome | biome: human gut; feature: human-associated habitat; material: faeces | place: Denmark | collected 2008/2010 ...
ATAAATAAATTATAAAATGGCGACAGTTTTTTCTTGTTCAAGTGTTTATTATATAGAGGACAAAATAAGACAGCAAAGGAAGTGGTGCTGTTGCATCGGAAAAATGACACAAAATTAGTGATGTCCATTCGGGAAAAGAATTGAAGGGGATTCTTTTCCCCATTTGTCGTGTTACGAAAGACTGAGGGTAAGAAAATATGCTAGAACTTGCAATCTGTGATGATGACATCATCCTATGTAATTGGTTAGAACAGAAGCTGCTCCATTATGGGAAAGCGAATGACTGTCAGATATCTATAGAAATATACTATTCTGCGGAGCAGCTTCTTAACAGGCTGGAAGAAGAATCCTACGATATGTTATTCCTTGATATTTGTCTGGAACATGAGAATGGAATTGATATCGGAACGGAGATACGAAAGAAAAATTATGGAAAAGAACTGCGGATTACCTATATTTCAACATATCAGGAATATGCTATGAAATTATTCCGTATTCATCCATTTGATTTTCTTGTAAAGCCAATCCGAGAGGAAGAACTTTTCCGGGTGATAGGTGAATTACGGGAACTGTTAAAAGAACGGAAGAAAATATTTGAATATACGGATACAAAAGGAATCCACAAGATTTCTTATGACAAGATCCTGTATTTTTATAGTCTGGGAAAAAGAGTACATATCGTGACATCGGAAAAAGAATATGAATATCGAGGAAAATTAAAGGATGTAGCGGATGTAACAGAAGAATATTTCTTACTGATTCACAAGTCCTATCTCATCAATATGGAACACGTGGAGCATTACGAATATGACAACGTGGTTATGAAAGACAAGACACGTCTCAGTATCAGTAAAGCAAATCGCAAGAAGGTCAGGGAAAGACTATTACAAACGGAGAAGAAAAGATTATGAATATCCATTTGATCACTTATCTGACAAGTAAATTATTCTGGATTTATACTGTGTTCCGTTACAATACCATCCTGTATCCAAAAAATGAGGATACACAAAAGCTATTTGCATATTTTTGTGCATATCTGCTTTCATGCTGGGGAAGCATGCAGTGGGGAACGATGTACGGAGATCTGATCTTTGAGCTGATAGCTCTGTTAATTATAACAGTGGCATATCAGGCAGACTGGCAACATCATGTCTGGAATACACTTATGGTATATATTATGGGAATTTTATGTGATGGGATTCCAATCGTGTTCTTTCAACGGTATGCGGTAGCAAGAAATCCGGTGCATCATCACATGGGACCGGGAACTATTGTAATGGGAAATTTTATATTCTTTTTACTGGAAGTCATTATTGAAAGAAAAGTAGGTGTAAAGAGAAGTTATTATATAAAGAACCGTCATTGGCTTGCTATGCTTTCTGTCCCGGTGATCAGCATTATAGTCTGTATCAGGATATTGCTGCCAGACAGAAGAGGTGTGCGGTCTACGATTGTATTATTCTTACTGTTTATCAATGTGTTTATTTTCTATCTGCACGATGAGGTTCAGAAAAGTTATATTGAAACAGCAAAACAGGAAGAGATGAAAATTCAGATGAGCCAGTATGCAAAAGAACTGGAGATGATGATGAAATCACAGGACAGGCTGAATAAGATACATCATGATTACAAGCACCATCTTACAACAATAGGGGCAATGGCAAAAACGGGAGGAAATGAAGAGATTCTATCGTATCTGAAACAAATGGAGAATATAGCCGGAACAGCCTTATGTCATCATTTATATACAGAAAACCGTAATATGAATAATCTGCTGAATTATATTTTGGAAGATTCGAAATCAGTAATTGAAAATCCGGAGATTTCTGTAGAAATACCGAATCATATAGGGGAAGAATTATTTGATATAAGTATAATAGTGGGAAATCTTATGGATAATGCTATTCGTGGGACAGCAGCTTCAGATGAAAGGAGATTATCGTTTCAGATGTATTATGGAAAAGGAATCATGAATATCCAGATTGAGAATAGCATAAAAGATACACCAAAAGTGCGGAATGGAATTTATCTGACAACGAAAAGCAGGAAAGAAGGACATGGAATAGGATTACAAAATGTGAAACTCGTAGTAGAAAAATATCATGGTCAGATGGAGATCTGCCATACGGAGAAATCCTTTCAAGTGAAAATATTATTATATATGAAATTAGATGAAAAATAGTAAGGCGATGGTGTCTTACTATTTTTTTCGACCGATTTCGTCTATTTTTGCCACCTCAAGGGGCATTTTTACCATTTATGAAAATTTTGTGATTTTTTAGATTATAGTAGTGCCAAAGTCAGAAAAAAGGAGGGTAGCGGTTATTTTGTAAAGGAATTATAGAAAAAGATTACAAGAGGGAGAAAGAGACTATGAAGAGATTTCGAAAGTCGGCTATAGCCTTAGTACTTGCACTCCTGATGGCACTACAGGGAACAGAGCCTATTTTTGTACAGGCAAAAGAGGCCATTGAGGATGTACAGAAGAATGCAGATTTCTCCAGACCAGAGGCTTTGACGGAAGAGGAAGCAGGGATTACAGATTCCACATCTGGAGAACAAGATAAGAGTCAGCAGTCTGATGCGGACGTACAAAATGAAACGACGCCATCAGAAGATACAGAGACGCAGGAAAAACAGACAACTCCAGCGGAAGAAACAGAAGAAAATCCGCAGGAAAAAGAAGTGGAGTTGAAAGAACCACAGGATTACTATCCGATTCCAGAAGAACCGGAAGGTGAACTGATTGATTATGATGCCATTTCCAAGACTTATAAGACAGGGGACAAGCAGTATACAACCGTTTATGGAGGTTATGTCGGAACTTATAAGAATGAGGATGGAGATACCGAGCTGGTTGATAATACACTTGTAAAACCAGAAGAAGCAGATACTCCGGCATCCGAAGAAGCACAGGAAGCCAGCAGTGTAGTGGCAACTGAAGAAAAGGAAGAGAAAACAGAAGTTTATCAGAACAAGGCAAACGATTATGCTATCCTTCTTCCGGAACAGATGTCAGAAGAGAATGGTGTAACGATTGAAAATGGAAAGACCAGAATCGGGATCATTCCGGTAGATGGAGATTATACACATTCCGTTATTAAAGACAATGCGATCCTTTATAATGAAGTTTACGAGGGCGCAGATGTTCAGTATACAGTACTGGATTCCAGCATTAAGGAAGATATCGTACTTCAGCAGCCAACAGACAGGGAAGTCTATGAATACGAGCTGCAGATTCCGGGGTATCAGGCAGAAGTAAAAGACAATCAGGTCTATATCTATCCGGAAGGGAAGACAATCAAAGATGCGAAGTATCTTCTGGAGACGCCATCAATGGAAGATGCTGCCGGGGAAATCAGTTTCCTGATCACATTGGAACTTCGGGAAGAAGATGGAAAAACAATCCTGACCGTAAAACCAGATAGGGATTGGCTTTCGGCAGAAGAACGTCAGTATCCGGTCAGGATCGATCCGACACCAGTAGAGATTCAGAAGAGTTCCTTTAACATGATCGGTGTGGAAGAGGGAAGTCCTACCAGTCAGATTGGTGACAACAATTATCCGTATGTCGGATTTGATGATGGTATTAAGTCTGGGAACCTTGCAGGATTTGGTACTGCACACCAGAACTGCCGGACTTATATCAAAGTAAATTCAAATTTTAGTCAGATTCCGAAAGATTCCAAAATTGACAGTGCAACATTTGCAGTCAGTCAGAAAACTGCATACAGTGGTGGTGCATCCCAGTTTGGACTTTATCGTGTAGATCAGTCGTGGAACACCTCCATCACATGGAAAACAAAACCAGTAAATCTTACGTTTCAGGATGTACAGAATGCAAGTACCAGCAGGAACAGCTATATCAATTATGACGTCAAAGATCTGGTCAATGACTGGGTGCAGGGAACTCATGCGAATAACGGATTTGCACTGGTAGCCATTGCCGAGGCAAATAACCTTGGAGCTTCTATGCAGTGTGAGGTACTGAATAACAGGGCATCCGTTTATGGACCGAAACTCAGCATCCAGTGGTCACCGGCTGAAGATCCATATCTGCGAGATATGTCACTGGATGAAACAACGATCCTGCTTCGCCCGATGACAGAAAAGAATACAAATGGAAAGCTGAAGTTTGATGCCGTATTTGCAGACGGAATTGCAAAGAGCAAATCTACAGTAGAATATTATCTGCTTCCAGATGAGGAAAATGAAGAACATCACGAAACAGATGCAAAACCATTGTATTCCTATCCAGACAGTACTGAATACAATAAGCAGTTCCCGGAGGCGAATAAGTATTACAGCAAAGATTCCAACTGGCAGAGTGCACTGTATTCAGGGCTGACGAAGGACAAGCTTTATAAGATCAAAGCAAAAGCATCGAAAGAGATTGATGGAAAGCTGGAAACAGGAAAAGAAGTGACCAGTGACAGCTTTGTGATCTATGAAGTGAAGCAGTTTGATACATTCCCGAAGATTGCAAAATATTATGGTGTTCCGCTTAAGAACATTATGAAAGACAATCAGGTTATGGACGCACTGGTAGTCGCAAATAACACGATCTTTATCCGTAACCCACAGACAAATGTTCCATATAGTCCTGCACCGCTTACCGATCAGGATAAGATGCGGATTGACGGAGCATTGATGGGAAGAGGCCTGCACTGTGAATTTGGATTTGAACCAGTCAACTTAAATACTGGTAACTTCTACATGGATCAGTCCGATGCGACGATGAATGAACTGAATGGAGAATTCTCCATTACAAGAAGCTACAATTCCAAAGGAACAGACCAGCATTCCATGTTCGGACGTGGATGGAGCTTTAACTATGACCAGTCACTTTCTCAAATGGAGGACGGAAGTCTTCTGTATATGAGAGGGGACGGAAGTTATCTGATCTTTGATAAGAATGAAGATGGAAGCTACACTGCTCCGGATGGTTATGTATATGATTTAAAAGCAGTCAGCTATAAAGATACAGACCATGACTACATCGGATGGGAACTGACAGATGCGGATCAGAGCGTCTGGTCATTTGATAAATATGGAATTTTACGTTATGTAACGGATGTGAATGGATTTAAGACAGTATTAGATTATGACGATGATTATAATCTGAGTAAGATTACAACACCATCCGGAAAAACATTCGGGGTAAAACAGGATAAATTCGGGCATATCAAGGAACTGTCTCTTCCAGATGGTGGAAAAGTTTCTTACAAATATGATGAGCAGGGAAATCTGATATCTGTAACAGATCCGAATGGAACAACAAAAGAGTACAAATATGATGATGACAGCCGTATGACAAGCTGGAAAGATGAGAATGGCAATACGGTTGTAAAGAATACTTACGATAAAGAAGGAAGAGTTGTAGAGCAGACTGATGCAGAAAAAGGAACGGCAACTTTCAAGTACGGAAAGAGTTCTACTACAACAACGGATAACGAAGGAAATAAGACCGTTTATCATTATGATGATCAGTACCGCACAACATCCATTGAATATCCGGATGGAACAACCTGTGAAAAGACTTATAATGCAGAGAATCAGCTTGCTTCCGAAACGACAGCAGCCGGAACAAAAACTTACACTTATGATACATTTGGCAATGTAGCAACGGAGACAAGAGAGGATGGAAAGACAGCCTCTTATACTTATAATGAGCAGAATAAGCTGACCAGTGCAACTGGATATAACGGAGCAACGGTTACTTACAGTTATGACGGTAATGGAAATATGGTCACATCTACAAAACCGGATGGAACAGCCATTACCTATACTTACGATGACAAACATCGTATGGTATCCCAGACAGACGGCAGAGGTGTCACAACAACGTATTCGTATGACGGACCGAACATGACCGGATATGTGGATGGAAATGGAGCAGCATGGGGATTCACGTATGACGCGATGAATCGTGCAGTTACCATGACAGATCCACTTGGAAATGTAACCTCGAACAGTTACGATGCGAATGGCAATCTGACTTCCAAGACAGCAGCCGATGGCGGTGTGACCGCTTATACGCTGGATGGTGTGGGAAATATTACAGCAAGTACTGACGCACTGGGGAATACCACCACTTATACTTATGATAAGATGTACAACATGACCAGTGGTACAGATCCGAAAGGAAATCAGATCAGCTACGTTTATGATAAGAATTATCAGCAGGTCAAAGCAACCGATGCAAAAGGAAATACAATTACTTATAAGTATGACAGCATGGGACGTGTCATAGAAGAGAGTAATAAAGATTTTGGAACAAAGCTCTATGAATATGACAAAGCAGGAAATCTGAAAAAATATACCGATGGAAATGGAAATGCAACCGTATCCAAGTTTGATTCTCTTGGACAGGTGCTTCAGTCCAAAGATGCAGTTGGTAATATAACCAAATATGAATATGACGCATTAGGAAATGAAACCAAGATTACTTATGGAGATGGAAGCAGCCATTCCAAGGAATATGATAACTGCGGAAGACTCGCTAAAGAGACAGATGAATTAGGTGCAGTTACCACTTATACTTATGATGCGGCAGACAATCTGGTATCAAAATCAGATGACAGTGGAAGAACCTGGACTTATACCTACGATAATACAGGAAACCGCTTAAGTGAAACCAACCCAGAAGGTGGAACTACCACATATACTTATGATAAAGCAGGAAATCTGGTATCTTCTACCGATGAAGAGGGAAGAACAGATACTTATGCTTACGACAAGGCAGGAAATCTGACTACATCCAAAGATGCCCTTGGATATACCGTATCCATGAAGTATGACTTAAATGGAAATCTGGTATCCTCTACCGATGAAAATGGAAATACCAGTACCATGACTTACGATGGTAATGGAAACATGACATCGGTAAGCGATGCAAAGGGCAACATTACAGCAATGAAATATGATTCCACCGACAATCTGGAACAGACGGTGGATGCCCTGAAAGGAAAGACCACTTACGAATACGATTCACAGGGCAACAGCACAAAGATGACAGATGCCCTCGGCAATGCGTATAGTTATGTGTATGATAAAGAGGGAAATAACACATCCATAATACTGCCGACAGGGGACAAGGTGCTGATGGAGTACGATGCCATCGGACAGCTTGTAAAATGTACGGATGCACAGGGACTCGTAATTACCTATCAATATGACGGAGCAGGCAACCTGATCCATTCCTCCGACAATGGTGGAAACAGTATGGATTATACTTATGATGGTGCCGGAAATGTACTGACACAGACCGATGAACTCGGCCGGACAGCAACCTATCAGTACGATCAGTATGGCAGACTCCTGAAACTTACTGAAGCAGACGGAAGTACCACATCTTATGGGTATGATGTTATGGACCGTATTACAGCGGTAACGGATGCGGAAGGTCATAAAACAACCTTTACCTACGATAAAGTCGGCAACCAGTTATCCATGACAGAAGAAGAGGAAGCCACATATAAATACGCTTACGATAAGAAAGACCGGGTTATTTCTCAGACAAATCCACTGGGAGCATCCAGCACCTTTAAGTATGACGGAAATGATAATGTGACGGAATCTGTTGATGAAAACGGTACGGTTACCAAGTATACTTACGATAAAAATGATAACCTCGTATCCCAGACAGACGGAAATGGAAATACGACAACCTACCAGTATGATGAACTGGACCGCAAGATTGGGGAGACTTCTCCGTTAAAAGAAACAAATGAATACCGTTATGATGCCATTGGCAATCTTACCAAATCAAAAGATCCGATGGGACTCATTACCGAATACAAATATGACAGCCTGAGTAACATGACGGAACAGATTTCTCCAAAGGGAGCAGTTACCAAATATGATTACGACAAGCATGGAAATGTCATTTCTGTAACGGATGCAAAGGGAAATGAGACACAGTACAGTGTTGACCTGAATGACAATGTCACAAAGATGACACAGGCGAATGGTGGAGAGTATACCTATAGTTATGATAAAGCCGGACGTCTGAAGAGTATGACCAGTCCACTGGGTTATACCAAGAATTTCTCTTATGATAAAGTGGACAACGTGGTAAAAGAAAGCGACAGCTTAAAGAGTACCACCACTTATACTTACGATAAGCTCCACAACATGAAGTCTTCCACCAATGCACTGGATGGAACAACCAGCTTTTCTTATGATAAGTATGGCAATCTGGTGAAGGAGACAGATCCACTTGGACGGAGCAATACCTACAGTTATGACCTGGCAGGCCAGATGACTTCTGCAGCTGATCCGCTTGGTAAGATAACTGCTTATACTTACGACCCGGCAGGAAATATTACAGACATCACAAAGCCGGGTGGAAGAAAGACCAGCTATGGATATGATAAGAATTATAATGTTACATCTGTAACAGATCCGATGGGCTATGTTGCAAAGACAGTCTACGATAAAGACAATCGTGTAACAGAAGAGACCGATGCACTGGGACAGAAAGAATCCTATACCTATGATAAGGACAGCAGGATAACTTCTATTACAGACAAGCGTGGATTCACAACGGGATTTGATTACGATGCGCATGGTAATATTCAGGTTGTTACAGATAAGACTGGATTAAAGAGCCATCTGGAATATGACAAGAATGACAACCTGACCAAAGTAACTGATGCCCTTGGCGGTGTAACAACTTATGGTTACGACAACATGGATAACCTGGTGACCTTCACCAATGCAGCAAATAAGACAACGAATTATACTTATGATCTGGAAGGCAACCTGACATCCATCAAAGATCCGGCAGGAAGAACAGAGAAATTCGACTATGATGAAAAAGGCAGACTGACCGGACATACACAGGCAAGTGGCAAGAAAACCACGTATGATTACGACAAACTGAATGACCTGTTGGAGAAATCTTATCAGGACGCAAAAGGCGAGACATCCGAAAAGGACGTAACCTACGCATATAACAGTGCCGGGGAACGGGTATCCATGAAGGATCAGACAGGCAAGAGCAGCTACGAATACGATGCACTCGGAAGAATCACAAAAGTAACAAGTGGTTCGAAACAGGATGTCAGATACGTCTATGATGATGCAGATAATCTGCAGGCAATCGTATACCCGGATGGGACAAAGGTCAGCTATGAATATGACTTAAATGATAATCTGGTAAAATTGACAGATCGTAATGGAAAAGTAACCACTTACAAGCATGATGCACTGAATCGTGTGACAGAAGTCATTAGAAGTAATGGAACAAAGACGGAAGTATCTTACGATGCAGAAGATCATATCACAAAGATTGTGAATACCTGTGGTTCCTGTGGAAAAGTAATCAGCACTTATGAGTACAAGTACAATGATCAGGGATATGTAGTCAGCGAGACAGCGACCGAACTGGAAGCCGGAACAAGAAAGGCACCAAGCTGGGAAGACTGGTACAACTGGGGCGACACACAGAAAGAGACAGACAAAGCAGACTGTGAGCATCAGGAAAAAGAGATCCAGACGACTCGTACCTATGAATACGATGACAACTGGGAACTGACGCGCTGTACAGAAAAAGCAGAGGGCGGTAAAAAGACAGTCCATAATTATACTTATGACAAGATTGGAAACCGGACCTCTTACGAGAAGATCGAAGATGGTGTCAGCAAAGCAAAATATAACTACAAGTACAACGATTCCAACCAGCTCATCAAACGCACGAATGCAAAAATCTGGGGCGATCCGGGAACAACCTACAGCTATGATAAAGATGGCAATCTGATCCAGGAATGTGATAAGACAAACAGTGCAGATCCGGTCACTTATGAATACACAGCTGAGAATCGACTGGCAGTCGTAAAACAGGGTGGAACAGTCCTGATGGCAGCCATGTATGATGGAGATAACAACCGGGTATTCGAACTGGATAACACCTATAAATGGGAAGACTGCTATGGCGATGAAGTCCTGATCCCGGAGAACCAGCGTACAGAAGATGGTGACAGTCCGAAAGAACAGCTTGCATCTCTGGTAAAAGGTGGTTCAAATGCTAAAGGTTATACACTGACAGAGTATATCAACGATATCAATCGTGAAAATACAGAAGTCCTTGCAGAGTATGGATCAGACGAGAAAGTACGTCAGGCTTATACTTATGGAGAAAGTGGAATCGGAGAACGGGTAAGCGTTGATAAATCGAAAGAAAGCAGTTATTATTTATATGACGGAAGAAACAGCGTGACCGGAATCCTGACCGAAACAGCTAATCTGACGAACAGCTATCAGTATGATCCATACGGAAACCTTACATCAGGAACCGCAGATGGAGTCAATTATTATGGCTACAACGGGGAGTCCACAAATGTAAAAACAGGACTTCAGTATCTGCGGGCAAGATACTATGACGCAGAGAACGGAACCTTTACAACTGAAGATAGTGACCTTGGAACGACAGAAAATCCATTAACCAGAAATCGCTATGACTATACGACCAATAATCCGTTGAATTACAGTGATCCAACAGGACATTCATTATGGAGCAGGATTAAGAGTACAGCTAAAAAAGCAGCAAAAGCAGTCAAGAGTGTCGGCAAGAAAATCGTTAATACTGCAAAAAAGGTAGTCAAAACAGTAGTAAATACAGCTAAGAAAGCGGCAAAAACTATTGTTAATGCAGTAAAGGGTGCAGCAAAAACTGTAAAAAATGCGGTTACACATCCAAAAAAGACATATCAATCTGTGCGGAGTAGCGTGACGAATTCATACCGAAAAGTTGTATCAAGAGGTAGCAGTTTTGTCCGTTCGGTAAGTAATGGTGTTCAGAAAATTGGAAAAACTTATACATCTTTTAAATCCTATGTTTCAGAACGAACATCAGAAATTCGTTCTGAAGTAGTACGCCACATGTGTACCACAACGAATCGTATTACAGATCAGTTGGGCAAAGTAAACTGGAAAAATGTAGCGATTGGTGTAACAGCAATGGTAGTGTCCGGTGTTGTGGTTGCGGCAACAGGCGGTTTAGCAACTGGAGCAGTTCTGGCAGCATTGCCAGCAATGGGTGGATTAGGAACTGCGATGGTTTCAGGAGCTGTAGCAGGTGCAATTGGTGGTGCTTCTTATGGAGCAATAAGTTCTGGATTGTCAGGAAATAGTTTGAAGCAAGTTGCAAAAGATACCTTAACAGGCGGATTAACAGGAGCAATATCTGGAGGTGTTTTGGGTGGTCTTACTTATGGCGCCGGTAAAGCACTTAGTGCAGTGAAGGACTTGGTAAAAGGAAAATCTAGTTCAACTAAGCCGGGGCATATCACTGAAATGGCTACAAAAAAACTGGATTATACAAGTGAAAATGAAGCACCTTTATTAACACAAACAGATCAATCTTCCGCTTCAAAGGTTACCGCAAGAAATAATTCCGCTTCTATATCGGACAATAATATTGAGTCAGTGGCTGCGGGGAATAATACTACTAAGTCGACTACAGCATCAAAACAAGGAAATAATGTAAAAACAGCTACTACGAATACCGCTGAAAATAATGCTGAAGCAACATCGGGATACTATAAAGATAATAATGGTAGATGGCATAGGAAAAATGGACAGTTTGCATCAAATGAAGAGGTTGGCATACCATCTAAGAAAACAAGTGCTAGTCATAATCATGGAAACTCTTTGGAAGATACAAGAACAAATTATGGATATGCATTAGTGGATAAAGATACTAATGAAATATTAAAATTTGGTGAAACATTGAATCCTGAAAAAAGATATTCTCAAAAGTATCTAAATGAAAATAATGCGGTGATGAAAGTTATAGAAAGTGGAAGTAAGCGAGATATTCATATGTGGCAATATGATATGAACAAATATTATGAATCAAAGTATGGAGAATTTCCACCATTATTAAAAAGTAAGGGATGGTGATGAAATAATAAATAAAAGTTTAATTAATGAAATTGTTTAGGTAGTTGGTAATGAATATAGAAGGAGGTTATAAGAAATGGAATTGAATATTAATTCGCCATCATATTTTACAAAACAATATGGGGTTATCGATGAAATCTACAGCATGTGCAGAGGTATATCAAAACATGTTGAAAATAAGCAGTACAGTGATCTTGTAGATATAGTTGGTATAACACCAATTATAGCACCTAAAGATATTATAGAACAGGGCCTTTTTAAACAAGAAAAGAAGTGTGATATAAAATATGGTTTTGCATCGGTTAGTCTCTGGATTGATTATGATGAATACTTAAAAGCTGATATAACGGATAAACAGATTATGATAGTAAAAAATATATTAGCATCCATAAAAACGATATCTCGAAAAGCAAAAATAGATTATAAACAGTTTTGTGAGGATATATTTCAATATTGCAAGCTGATAAATCTTCCGATAGAATCAAATTTAAAAGTATAAATTAGTCAGTGGAGGTGAGAGGCATTGTTAATAATTACAATGCCTCGAAAATATGAGACGAAAAATTATAATAGTAATTGTAGTTGTGGTTCTGGTTATAGTAGCTACAATAACATTTTTTGTGATAAAAGATTTACAGCAGGAGAAAAGTCTTCGAAAAGAAATTGATGAAATTCAAAAAGAAATGGTAGATTTTGAACAAATAGATGTAGACAAAATAAGCAAAAAATTAAAAGCTACAGTAACTACAGGAGATTATGCCAAAATTGAGAAAGCCATAAAAAACTATATGGCAGATAATTTAAATACGATGCTAACAATTTCAGAGGCTTTAAATGATGAAGTAATACCAAATGCGCTTACTGCAGAAAATTATCAGAATGATGGTCCCGATTTTGTAAAAACAAGGAAAATTTTAAAAAATACACAAGATAAACTCAGTGCTTCAAAAGAGACGATGATAATATTGTCAAAAGACGATACGGTTATGTCTTATTTAAAGAATGTTGATGATTCGTATTATATTGATTTATATAAAGAAATGGTGGGAGAAGAAAGTTCGGTTGATGATATTAAAAAAAATATTGACGATATAGTGAATTTGATTCAATCCCAGCAAAATGTTTTGGAATTTCTTTCAGAAAATAAAAATATGTGGAATGTGCAAAACGGAAAAATTCAGTTTGATGATGATATTTTATTAAATCAATATAATCAATTACTTTTAGCCGTTCAATAAAAAACGAAGGAGAGAATATGCAAAAGAAGAATTGTGTTTTGTGCATAAGTATAGGAATTATAGTATGTATATTGTTATCAGCTTGCTCCAAACAACCAGACTTCGATGCCAAATCCTACGTCCAAAGTTCTCTTGATGCATACTATCATGGAGAATATAAGGACTATGCGAATCTGTTAGAAATCTCGGAAAAAGATGCCAAGAAAGAAATCGAAGAGGATTTTAATGAGAGCATCCAACAGCAATTTGATGATTCTGATAACATTACGGACAAAGGAATTGCTGATTATGCGGAAAAACTGGCAGAAGTAAAGAAACTGGCAAAATACAAAGTACAGGATGTGAAAGAAGAGGATGGAGTCTATACAGTAAGTGTACAAGTTGAACCATCCAATGTATTTCAGACATTGCAACAAAGCTCTACAGAGGTAAGCAATGAAAAAATAAAGCAGGGATTGGATGGAAATGATCCAGAAGTCTTTGCAGCTGTATTAACAGAAAGTGTCCAGAAGAGTCTTGAAAAGAACAGTTATGGAAAAACTGTTACTGTAAAAGTATCAGTGGAAAAAGATAATTCAGGAAAGTATGGTCTTTCGGATACAGAGATGAGTAAGCTGGAAACAGCGATGTTTCCAACAGAATAAGAATGAATGGAAAGCTATCAGAGGAAAAAAACTGGTAGCTTTCTTTTGTTTCAAAAACAGAGACTTGTTAAAAAGCTATTGTAATAAGCGAATCAGAAAAGTTATAATAAATGATAATGGATGGCAGAGGTCATCCATTCATTATGAGAAAAAGAAGGGATCCCACATGAACCAACAAGAAATATTCACATACATCCAAAAGCAATACCCCACCCATCCAGACACCATCAACAAATCCGGATACCTCGTCACCATCTTCAAAAACCCAAGAACCGCCGCACCTTATGCCATCTTTTACCAACCAGCTGAAAGAACAACTTTCATGGAAGTTCAGGCAGAGCCGGACATGATAGGCAACTACATCGAAATGTATCACCTTGCTCCGGCAAAGTACATGGACAAGAAGCACTGGCTGGCAGTTCCGTTGGATGGTTCTGTCAGCGATTCAAAAGTTCTGGATTTACTCGATATGAGCTACGACCTCGTAGACGGACAGGCAGAAACAGATGGAGAGACAGGAGCAGATAGATAGGGGCAGACGGACAGGCAACAGACAGTACGCCAGAAGAAAAAGATTGACAATTCTGACCACACATTCCATAATGACGATAGTGGTTCGAGAGAACTAACAGGAAAAATGGGAGAGACAACATGAAGAAAAAAAGCTCATACCGATGGCTGATATGGATCATTCTGGCAGTGGTTTTAATCGGGGTAGCACTTATGCATATCCTTCCCCCATACATCGACCGATGGAAATCCGCCAGAGATTATGACAAACTTGCCGAGGAGTATGTAAATGATGAGTCCGAACCAGATGATGGAAAGCAGAAGAAAAAAGACTGGTGGGCAACAGACGTAAAAGTAGAGTTTGACAAACTGAAAGCCGAGAATCCAGATGTTATCGGATGGATACGGTTTGATAATCAGGACGAACTTGGCATCAATTATCCAATTCTGTATTCAGGTGACAATGAGAAATATCTGAGAACCGACTTGTATGGCAACAGCCACATCGCAGGGTGTATCTTTTTGGAAGGTCTTAACAAATCTGATTTTTCGGATTATTACAACATCATCTACGGTCACAATATGAATGACGGAAGCATGTTTGGGAGCCTGAAAAAATATAAGGATGACGGATTCTGGAAAAAGAATCAATACTTTACTGTATATTCTGAGACAACCGCCTACCGTTATCGAATCTTCTCTTATGAAGATGCGGTCAATGGCGGTGATGTGTATAAAGTAGGATACCAGCCTGGCGAAGAGTATCAGAAATTTATCGATCAGATGATAAAAGATTCCGATGTCGATACAGGAGTAAAGCCGCAGACCAGTAACAAGATACTGACACTTTCTACCTGTACAGGGAACGGATACAGCAAGCGGCTTGCCATCCATGCAGTCTGCGTTGACGCACAGACTACGGATGAGTCAAAATTAAAGGAAACAGGAAATTAACTATGAAAATATCCAAAAGTATGTGAAAAAAGAAATAAAAACATATTTTTGGATATTTTTATATGGAATTATAATGTTGTAGCGGAAAATGCATTGACAAACCTGAAAAAAGGACAATATAATTAAAAATACATGGTTTGAACCAACTAACCAAAGCGTAATCGGGAAATAAGAAACAGAGGAAAAAAAGTAATGGAAACAAAGAAAGTGGCAAAAGAATACCTGCAAAAAGATATTCTGCGGACGATTTTTCAGATGTGGTATTCCTTTTACACCACAGAGATTGGAAAAGAGAGAAAAGCGGCTATCGAAGATATGCGGTTTAAACGGGATGGCTGGCTGTACATAGAGCCTTGGGAGATTTGGTTGGAACTAACGGAGCATCCGGAAAATGAGGATGATAGAATAATCTGGTATCAGAACATGCATGGAATCTGGAAGAAGGCAGAAGTAAATGATCAAATCATCAAAATCCCTGCCACAGCATTTCACATAGAGTACGAACAGCAGTGGTTGGGTGAAATACACTTCACCTGTAATCTGGGGGTGTCGCAGAGAAAAAGAAAGGCTCCAAGAAAAAAACGATATGCTTACTGGATGGAAGGCTTTTGCAGAAAATACCGGATATCGTGTAGCGGACAAATATATAAAAAAGACAGGTGGGAAAGGTAAAATGGTAAAGAAGATTGAAAACAGAAATATTGATGTGACAAAAGCCAGAGGCGAACTGGAAGAAGATCTTCTGGAATATGTCTACCGGACATGGAGGCAGGGCAGACAGATCACATCGAAAGAGTATGCCAGAGAAGTGAACATAACCGGATATGAAGCGGCAGGCCTGGTGCGGAGTCTGGTGAAAAAAGGATTTTTGTGTGAGCCGGAAAACGGACATCTGGAACTGAGCGATAAGGGAAAACTGGAAGGTATGGAGTGCCTTGCACGCCATGAGAAACTGACACAGTTCTTTCAGATGGTAAGTGGAATGGATCAGCAGAGGGCGCAGGAAGATGCCTGTAGAGTGGAACATTATATCAGTCCGGAAGGGTTAAAAGGAATTGAAAACTTTCTGCAGTACGGTGACGTATACGACAGAGTTTATGACGATATGGACTTGTATACCTTTTATGAGGATGGTGAGTTCCCGATGGCATTCGGACTGTATGAACCGGAACGACGCAATCCAAGGTTCCTTGCACCAGAGTACGGGAAACTGGAACACTCTGTCATATTAAGAGTGAAAAAGTCACAGAACTGTTTCCTGCTCAAGACAAAAAAAGACGAATCCATCGGCTATGTATGGTACAGAAGAGATGATGAATGGATACAGGCGAAAGAAGAAAAAGGTGTTTATCAGTTACCGACAGACATCTGTACTTATACTGCGAATACAGGAATCCCGATTACAGAAGCAGTGGCAATCATTGCGATTACACGCTTTGAACAGAAGCCATTGCCAATCGATTATCGGGAATTGAATATTCATGTATGGTGACGAAGAGAGGAACAGGAAAATGGAAAAAGGTGAACATCTAAAGAGACAGAACAGACCTACGATGCTACAACTGCAATATTTACAAGGTCTGTCAAAAGTAGAAAAGAAACGTGGAGCTCAGGGAAGTATCGCAGAATATTATGGCGTGAACCGATCAACGGTGAACCGTTATTTTAAGAACTGCATAGAAAGAGGAATTCTGACAGAATCACTGGAATTTACTCCTGTGGGAGAAGAATGGCTGGAAAGATATACCAAGCTGTATGAGAATCTTGAAAAATATCTGGAAGAAATCGGTGCAAAACCGGAAGAAATCGAGGAATCACTGGATGTTATGGTGGAGAATATCGACATCCACATGCTGGAACTGATGATTAACGCCTATACAGAGAAAAAATCAGTATACAAGAAAAAAGAGAATGAACTGGATCAGGAGATACAGCACAATCTGCAGAAATGTGAAAGGCATCCGGTAGTGTTCCGACTTTACCGGATGAATAAAAAGCAGGGGCAGGGAAGAGACTCTATGGCGATGAGAGGATTTGAAGAAATAGCCGAAATCGTTCAGGAGAATGGAGAAAGCTATCTGGAATTAAAGCTGAAAGAGATGGCAGCACACTCCAGAGTGAGTGGTGAAATGATGGCTGGAAAACTGAAAACATTGAAGTATGAGCATAATGAAGTCCTTGAAGAAGCAAGAATAGAGAATAATATAGTGAAAATCCCGATGGAAGCGTGCAGAATCCACCGATGGACGGGGATTGGCACGATGGGAATTGTACCAGTTACCGTTACCTGCAGCGTAGGACCAATGCACATGCCGGAAAGCACTGCACTGTTATATTTCTGGGTATAAATAAGAAGTGAGAAAAATTCTCATTTACGCATATCATGTAACAAAATAAGAAAAAATTTCAATAAAGTGTCGCTGTTGATAAAACACTATCAATAACGGCACTTTTACGTCTATTGTTGTCTGAATAGCAACAAAATCAAAGGAAATAACGGCTCGTTTGTTGCAATTCAGGCAACAAACTTGTAAAAAATGGTGTTGACATTGGATGGCAAATTATGGTATCTTTTGGACAAGGAGTTAGACGTGGGTAACCGGAATAATTCTCATGGAACTCTAAGTATCATAACTAATAAATTATTAGCAAAAAAGCTAATGCCAAAAAACGAAAAGGAGGATTACAGTTATGAGAAAGATCAAGAAATTAGTTGCTACACTGTTAGCAGCAACAATGGTAATGGCAATGGGAGTTACAGCGTTTGCTGCAGATTCATTAGCAGATGGTAAGTACACAGCAAAGCAGAATCTTTATAAGAACTCAGCTTGTACAACAACATCTATGGGAGATGCTGCACTCAATGATATGCGTGCAGAAATTACGATTGCAGATGATGAGGCAACACTTGTTGTTCATACTCATGAGATTACATATTTAGGTCTGACTGGACATTTAGGAAAAATGGTAGTTAATGGAAAAACAGTTACTCCGAAACAGACTACAACTAATGGCGTAACAGATTACTACTTCACATTCACAGGTTTAGATGCATCTACAATTTATGAAGGCTGTGTAATTACTGGTAAATTCACAACATACGTTGGAAGTATGCCGATGAACGCAACAGGATATTTGAAACTTACAGACATCACAGCAAAATAAAATAAGTAAATATGTATGTAAAGCAAGCTGCTGTACCCAAAAGTGCAGCAGCTTGTTTTAATTGATACGGAGGAAAAATGAAAAAAATAAAAAAGATATTAGCCTTTGTATTGAGTACAAGTATGTTACTTGGCGGTATGAATATACAAGCGTTTGCTGGTGAACAGAAAGAAACAAATACCGCAAATACAGAGTTAGATAACCAAAATGAATATGTTGTTCCACTGACTTTTTATGGACCTTCTGGAAAACTGCTTACGGAGGAGCCTTATTCGGGTACAGTTCAGGATTACATGGATAATGTTGCACTAGTAAAAAAGAATGATAATGGAACATATCATGTAACCTTACAGATTGAAAATTATGAAAAAATTGATATTTTGCAGTTCTCAAAACCGGGTGTAATTTCAGATGATATAGCACCTTCGAATGCACCTATGGGAACTTTTAATATTCCAGAAAAATATATTGCTAATAATGAGGAAAATCCATCAGAGGCAACGGAATATTTGAAGGAACAAGGACAAATTAATGAAGAGTGGAATGATAAATACATTCAAAATTATTCTGTTGAAAAAGCAACAACGGGTGTGTCGTGGTATTCTTTTGATGTGGATACACTGGAAGGAACGATGTATACTAAAGCTTTCTATAGTTATGGAAGAACAGATGATGACTTGGAAAGCTATATGTACGGAATTGTAAACGGAAAATTTACATTTGATGTAAATAATGCAGTAGTTGCTAAAGAGATTAACGAAGAAAATTATAAAAATATTGGATTGGAGCTTTCTAAAGTTGTAACCAGTGTTGGAGATTCACCGGATTTCACAGGATTTGTAGCAGAAGAAAAAACTGCAAATGATTTGTTTAGTGGTACTTGTGAAGCAAAAATTGAGAATGGAAAAGTTACTGTTACAGCAGAGACAAGTAGCATTGATTCAATAAGAGTACTTGAAGAAATTAAGGATTTAGGCGAGTGTACTTATCCTTCAACTTCTTCATATCGTCAATATATGTATGCGTATTCGAGAGAAGTAAAAAAGAATAAGTATATTTCTGTTTATTCAGACAATATTTTGGAAGATGGAAAATTTTCCATTGAATACGAAAACTTAGAAGAAGCTATTTTTGGAAAACAGGTTGAGATACAAACAGAAGATGGTACCTACTATGGAGAATTGCGAGTAAGAACAACACCGAAAGAAAAACTCGAATTGACAGATGGTGATGTTACACTTGTAACAGATAACTATACAGTTAATAGTAAAGCAAAATTTGGAGCAGAACTTTTACAGGAAACCTCAGATGAAGATAGTGAATATAACAAATATTATTCTTTATTAGCAGGAAACGCTTCAAAAGCATTGATCTATAATTTGTCATTAAAAATGAATGACTCGCAGGTTATTCCATCGAGAGCAGTAGAATTAAGAGTAAAAATTCCGAAAGACTGGGATACGAGCAAAATAGAAGTTCAATGGTATTATCCAGTAAATGAAATGTTTAATCCGATAGAGTATTTTGATTCATCTTCCTATAAAAATGATGATGGAAGTATTCACATGGAGGGCGATGAACTGGTTATAACAGGCACTACTCGTGTTTATAATACAATCGCCATTACACAAAAAGCGGATAAAGTAGATATTTCAGAAATCCAGGACGGAACATATAATGTTAATGTTACTATGTGGCAGCAGGATCAGCCGGATAGATTGTCTATGAGCAATTCTGCGGTTGTAAATGATTCAGCTCGTTTGGTAGTAGAGAATGGAAAGAAACATATCTATTTTGATACACAAGGAATTGTGATTACGGGCAGATATGGTTATACAAATGGAATATTCTGGGCAAATAATGAGCAGACAGAAGAAAACGGACTTCCGATATTAAGTGAATATACACCGCTTGATTATTATAGTTACTACCTAAATGATTCGGGAAGCACAGATATGGATTCCTATGCGGAAGAATATGACTTATATTATCCGAAGAGCGTAGGTTTTGAATTTCCAGAATCAGCAGACAGAGATGATGGGGTATATTTGAACTTCTTTGTTCCTATCATGGATGAACTTCAGCATAAAGTTCCTGGATCTGGTGAAGGATGCAGAACTGCATTTATGACTTTATCTGGTTTAACACCTGTGGCAGAAATTAACGAGCCAACCCACGATAAATCTGTTTTAGTTGTAGCAGTTGATAAAGCATCTAAATATACAGCCGACAATTATACAGAGGAATCTTACAAAGTATTATCTGACGCAGTAGCAAAAGCTCAGAAGGTAATCGACGGAACAACTTCTGCAAACGATTCTGAAATCGTAGCATTAGATAAAGAAATTTCTGATGCAATCAGCGGATTAAAAGAGGCAACTGGACTTGACAAATACAATAAAGTCCTGAAAAATGCCAAAGCATTAAATGAAGCAGATTATACAGCAGAAAGCTGGGCAGACCTTCAGGCAGTGATTACTGCTCAGGAAGGAAAGGTAACAGAAGAAAATGCAGATCAGGCATCCGCAGACCTTCAGTCAGCAGTAGATGCACTTGTACCGATGTCAACAGCCGTTTCCATGGAAAAAGGTGTTTACGAAGTACAGGCAACACTTACCAATCAGGATGGAACAGCAAGTGATTTGAATGCAGGATTAAAATCTGCTCGTTTATATACAGATAAAGACGGCAATGTAACTGCTTATCTGTACGTGGACGGAATTACCGGTATGCAGTATCGCAAGGGTGCCGGATATGCGGATGCAGATACAGACGCAGGCAGACTTGTAGTGAAACTTCCTGCAAATGTAGAAAACCATAAAGTAAAAGTAACAACAGAAAGCGGAGAAGCAGAACTCCTGTTAAATCTTGATTTAAAATCTGCAGTAAAACAGGAAATTAAAAAATCCGATCTGGAATCAAAACTGAATGATGCAAAAGTATTAAAAGAGAAGAATTACACAAGTGATTCATTTGCAGTATTGACAAATGCCATTGCTACAGCAGAGAGTGTTCTGGCAGACAAAGTGGCATTCCAGTCAGAAATCACAGCAGCGGAAGTTACTCTGGACACAGCAACAGCAGGTCTTGTAATGAAAGAAGACGTAAAAGCAAGAGCAGAACTGGATCAGGCAGTTTCCGATGCGAAAAATAATTATGCAGAAGCAAATTATACAAAAGACAGTTATGAGAATCTGAAGGCTGCAATCAAGGAAGCTGAAGAAGTATTAGCAAAATCTGATGCGACAGTAGATGAAATGAATGAACAGGTTGACAAGCTGGATAAAGCAGTGAAAGCACTTGTTCGTCTGGATGATGCAGTAGATAAGTCAGAATTAAATGGCTATATCGAAAATGCACTGACCAAGACAAATGACGGCACTTATACAGACAACAGTTGGAACAGTTTCCAGGCAGCAATCAAATCTGCTCAGAAAGTATCCGCTGATGTCAATGCAACAAAACCAGAAGTAGAAAAGCAGACAAAACTGCTGACCTCTTCTTATGAAGCACTTGTTGTTAAAAACAAACAGAGTGATCTCTTTGAAAAATATCCGCAGATTTTTGAAGGTACATATTCCGTACCGATCAAACTGCTCAACGCAACATCCGATGAAGATTCTATGGGAAATGCTTCCATGATTCAGAACGGAATTGTAAGAGTTACGGGTAAAGGTGAAGTAACACTGGAGATGAACTTCCAGTCCATGAAATTTGCCGGAATGACAGGTTATCTGTACAAACTGAAAAAAGTAGATATGGATACGGTTGAATACAACAAATATAATTATCCGGTAAAATATGAAGCTTCCGATGCAACAATTCTGGAAGAGTACACAGATGTTTACGATTTATTTAATGACAAGAACTCTGAGTATTACGACAAGAATACAGAAGGAAACTGGTATCCAAAAAAATTATCAATCCCGATTGAACTGAACGACAACCTGTTCTATGTAGAGGTTTATGTTCCGGTTATGGAAAGCATCGGTGAAGGACAGGGTACAAAGGTTGCCAGAGTTTCTATCGACTGGGCAAACATCAAACAGGAGACAGGAGTAGAAAGAGACAACAGTGTAATCGAAGCACTTCTGAATCAGGTATCCGGTATGCAGCAGGGTGATGTTGCTGACGAATACTGGAACGCTTTAAATGCGGCTTACATGACAGCTCAGGATGTTTACAATGATATGAATTCTACACAGAAAGAAATTGATCTGCAGGTGACAGCTTTACAGGTAGCCGTAGATGCAGTAGAAACTCAGATCGTAGACAAGACAGAACTGAATGCTTTGATTGAAAAAGCAACAGCAGAAGCAAATCGTACCGATGTTGTTTATACTTCTGCAACATTAGAAGCATTAAAGACAGCAATCACAAATGCACAGGCAGTAGCAGCAAAAGAAGATGCTACCAAGGCAGAAGTTCAGGCACAGGTTACAGCACTTCAGACAGCACTTGACAGTTTAAGAGTTGTTGATAAGACAAACTTAAATGCCCTGATTGAAAAAGCAAAAGCTGAGGCAGCAAAAACAGATGTTTATGAAAGCAGCAGTTTGACGGTCCTGAATACAGCAATTACACTGGCTGAGAATGTTGCAGCAAATCCAAAAGCAACAGAGGCAGAAGTTGCAGCAGCAGAGAAATCTCTGACAACTGCATTAAACGGACTGGTAGAAAAAGCAGTTGTAGATAAGAGCAAACTGGAAAGCAAGATTGCAGAAGCAAAGACATATTTAAGCCAGACAGACATTTATACAGAAAGTTCTCTTGCAACATTACAGAGTGCAGTAGGTCGTGCTCAGAATGTAATGGATAATGATTCTGCATCACAGAAACTGGTAGATGATCAGGTGACAAAACTGACAGAAGCAATCCAGCAGTTAGCAAAGAAGAGTGATGGAAAACTGGATATCAAGAACCTTGCTGATGGGGTTTACTCTATCTATGGAACAATGGTGAAAGTAGACAAGAATACTTATTCTATGTCAAATGAAGCAATCAACCATACAATTAAACTGACAGTGAAGAATGGTAAATACTATATCACTCTGAACTTCAACGGACTGACCGTAGGACAAAAACTTGGATATTTAAGCCAGCTGAAATACTTCACAACAGGTTATAGTGTTGATCCTCAGTATGGTAATCCGCAGGGATCACTTGCAGATGTTACCGTAGATAGTTATCAGAAGAATGCAGATGGAACGTTAGTATCTGATTCTTATGGAACAAACTATCCAGATGTCGTTACATTCGAATTGATTCCGGAAGCTCTGAATGATGGATATGTTCCGTTACAGGTATTCGTTCCGATTATGGACGCAATCAGCTCTGGTACAGGAACACAGCCAGTATACCTGAAACTGGATTGGAGCTCATTAAAAGCAACAACATCCGATGATCCAGACTTTGATAAGAACGACAACAATAATAGTAATTCCAACGGAAATAACAACAGTAATTCTTCTATTGGAAACAGCTCACTTGGAAATAATACCCTTGGAAGCAGTTCTCTTGGAAGCAGCAAACTTGGTTCTTCCTCACTTGGAAGTGGTTCTTCAAGTCTGAAGAGTGGAACATCCAGCCTTGGATCAGGTTCCAGCCTGAAATCAGCATCCAACGTTAAGACTGGTGATGTTGTACAGAACAATACCCTGTGGGCAGCTATCCTTCTTCTCGGAGGAGTCGCTTTACTGGCAGGAATCATGGAGTACAACAGAAAGAAAAAAGCAAACATAAAATAATTAAGTAGAGATTTGGCAGACGACCCTCCCATTCCTTCGGGACTGGGAGTCTGCCAAACTCATTTAACAGGAGATAAGGAATGAAATTAGCAGCGAAAAAAAATAAAATATTGTCTGCCATTATGACTTGTGTGCTTGCCATTACTTTAATGGCAGGCTTTCCTGCTGTTAAGGCTTATGCCGCAAGCGGGACAGTGTATAGCTGTACAATTAACAGATGTTACGCACACCCGGTTACCGGAGTAATCGAAGATTCCGGTGGAGAGAGTTCTTATGCAACAGGACAGGGCATGGTAGAAGGTTGTGTATACAGCAATGGTATCTTGGAAGTATCAGACGATGGAGCTTATTATCTGACCATCCGCATGAGTCTGATGGACTACACCAGTGGACATAGTTTTCAGGTACAGAATGTAGGAGATTCCGGCTGGTCTACACCATCAGAAATCGGTATTACAGGAAATGGTTCAGACAGCAACGGTACAACAGCCGATGTGTGTATGCGTGTGCCAAGCGAAAACTGTGTAGTCAGAGGTTCCATGTATGTAGAACCGATGGGAAGAGATGTTATTTTCTATCTGTATCCGAGCAACTACAGTGAAGGAAACAATACAGACATGAACGCAACTATGGTAACAGAAAGTTCTGATGGAACAGCAGTAGAATCCAGTGGTTCTGGTTCAGTAGATAATTCAGGTTCTACTTCCAGTGGAAGTTTAAGTTCTGGAAGTTCTTCTCTTCAGAGTTCCGGCTCATCCGATAAAAGCAGTTCTTCCAGCAGCTCATCAAAGAAACTGGAGAGCAGTATTACAGAAGCTGCAAAACCGAGCAGTGATTCTTCTTCACTGGATACAGAAAATCCAGTAAATTCTTCAGAAGGATTAAGTCTTTCTACTGCGAAAGATGGAACAAGTGACAGCGATTCCGATAGCGGAAATACTTCTTCCGGCAACCGGATTTTTCAGATTGCATTGGCAGTTGTAGTAACAGGTCTGATTCTGCTTGGAGCAGTATCCGGAGTGATTTATTTCTTCCGTAAGAACTGGAAACGTTGGGGAGGTGCAGAGGACGATGATGAATAGGCGTTTGAAAAAAGCATCGGCTGTTCTCCTTGCAATGACCATGATTTTTTCTCTGGCAGGTTGTGTAGACCAGAGTCAGGGAAAGAAAAGCAGTGATTCTGCTACGCAGACAGAGAGCAGTACAGATGAGACAGCCAGCAGTAAGACGGCAGATAAAAAGACTTCTGACAGCAAATCGGACAAGGATTCTTCCAATGAAGATGCCAAGTCTCTCTTAGAGATTAATGATCCGGAAGAAAAGGCAGCCGTAGAAGCAGCCAAGAAAAAAGTACAGGCTATGAAAGAAAGCCCAAGAATTATAGCGACTTCTCCGGCAACCGCAGATATCTGTGACAAGCTGGAACTGGATTTGGTAGGTGTTTGCAGTAGCACCGTATCCACAATTCCAGACAGATACAAAGATGTAGAGACAGTCGGAACAGCCATGAGTCCGGATATGGAGATTGTATCCTCACTTAATCCAGACTGGATTTTAAGTCCGGTGTCATTGCAGAGTGATCTGCAGCCGAAATATGAAGCAATCGATACAGACTGGGCGTTTTTGAATCTTAGAAGTGTGCCGGGTATGTACCGTTCCATTCAGGAACTGGGTGAGATTTTCGACAGAGAAGATCAGGCACAGAAACTGGTGGACGAGTTTACAGAATTCTATGATGATTATAAGAAAAAGAATGAAGGAAAAGACCATCCGAAGGTAATGATCCTGATGGGACTTCCGGGGTCTTATATTATCGCAACACCGAATTCCTATGTAGGAAGTCTGGTGGAACTGGCAGGCGGAGAGAATGTATACTCTGACACCGATCAGGAATTTTTGACCGTAAATACTGAAGACATGAAAACCAAAGAGCCGGATATTATCTTACGTGCCGCACATGCACTGCCGGATCAGGTGGTAGAAATGTTCAATAAAGATTTTGCGGAGAATGACATCTGGCAGCATTTCGATGCTGTGAAGAACGGCAGAGTTTATGATCTGACTTATGAATATTTCGGTATGAGTGCTACGTTTAAGTATCCACAGGCACTGGAAGAATTACAGCCAATCCTTTATCCGGAAAGTGATGAAGATTCAGCAAAAGCAAAAGAAACCAGTGATAATGCACAGAAGAAAGCAAAGGATTCTGACGCAACTGAAAAATACAACGAACAGCAGAGCAAGTAGAAAGGAGAGGACAGATGAAAGAGACAGAATTAAAAAATACTTCTGAGACTTCCGAAAGGGAAGTCCAGAACCTCTCCGGTCAGGATAAAGCAAGAAAGCATCGGAAAACAGCAAAAGCAGCCATTTCCTTTATTGTAATGATCGTATTGCTGGTTGCATTATTTTTTGCGGCAGTGAATATCGGAAGCCTGAAAGTCAGCTTCCCGGAACTACTGAAAGGATTATTTGTAAAGTACAATGAAGACGTGGCAACAATCTATGACTTACGATTCCCACGAATTGTAATCTCCATGTTAGCCGGAGCTGCGATAGCGGTATCGGGTGTGTTATTTCAGGCGGTATTAAAAAATCCACTTGCCGATCCGGGAATCATCGGTATTTCCAGTGGAGCAAGTTTTGCGGCGGTACTCATTACCGCATTTGCACCGACTTTATTTTTCTTCACTCCATTATTTGCATTTCTTGGTGGTGTGATTGCATTTGTCTTAGTTTACAGCCTGTCATGGAAAGGGGGATTAAGTCCCTTAAGAATTATCCTTGTCGGTGTGGCAGTCGATGCAATGTTCACCGGATTATCCAGTGCGCTGAATTCAATGAATGGCGGAAACATGTCTGGCGTGGCAGCCATCGTCAATGGTAATATCACAATGAAAACTTGGGATGATGTGAAAACCTTAGTACCGTATGTAATTATCGGACTGGTTCTGGCACTGATTATGACGAAGATGTGTAATCTGTTAGCACTGGAAGATAAGACAGCACGAAGCCTTGGAATCAATGTCAATGCAATGCGTATCGTGATTTCACTGATAGCAGTATTGCTTGCAAGTATTTCCACAGCAGTAGCCGGAGTGATTAGTTTCTTAGGACTGATTGTTCCGCATATCGGAAGAATTTTAGTAGGAAGCGACCACAAGGCATTAGTTCCATTTAGTGCTTTGTTCGGAGCGTTTACGTTCCTGCTGGCAGATACCATCGGAAGAACGATAGCTGCTCCGTATGAGGTATCCGCATCCATCATTATGAGTGTGGTCGGAGGCCCATTCTTCATCATTCTGTTAAGGAGGTCTAAGAAGTATGCGAAGTAAAGAAAAGAATATGGATTTGACTTCTACAGAGAATGAAGCAGCAAAGAAAGTGAAAAAAGCGGATAAGTGGGCAGACAAGCCTGCGATGGAAGTTAGAGATCTGCACTTTTCCTATGGAAAAAATAAAGTCTTAAAGGGCGTATCCCTGAAGATTGAAGAAGGTAAAATCACAACGATTATGGGAGCAAACGGATGTGGAAAATCTACATTGTTTTCCCTGATGACGAAAAACTTATATCCGAGAAAAGGAAATATTTTCCTCAAAGGAAAGAATATCCAGAACCTGAATTTAAAAGAATTTGCCAGAAAGGTTGCGATTGTTCAGCAGTATAACAGTGCATCAGACGATATCACCGTTGAGAATCTGGTGGCATTCGGAAGAACCCCACATAAGAAAATGATGCAGGGAGACAGTGCCGAAGATGAGCGTATGATTCAGTGGGCATTGGAAGTAACCAATCTGACAGAATATCGTGACAGAGAAGTGTCAAGACTTTCCGGTGGACAGCGTCAGCGTGTATGGATTGCAATGGCACTTTGTCAGGGAACAAAGACGCTGTTCCTCGATGAGCCGACTACCTATTTGGATATCCGGTATCAGATTGAGATCCTGCAACTGGTGAAAAAACTCAATCAGGAATTTGGAATAACCATCATCATGGTACTGCACGACATCAATCAGGCAATCGCATATTCAGATAATGTCATCGGCATGAAAGATGGAAAAGTGCTGGTGGAAGGTGATCCGGAAGAAGTGATTACGGAAGAGAGCATCCGGGAACTGTATGGCATTGAGCTTGGTGTGACAAGGGTTGATGGACGGAAGTTTGTGCTGGCGGTGTAAGAAGAAAATAGTAGTAGAACGACAAGAAATAAAGGGGAGGAAAACTCCCACAGGAGAACAGAAAGAAGATGAAAAATCCTTTAAAAGTAGTATGGATCGTGCTTGGATTTCTTTGCCTGGGACTTGGTACGATAGGAATTGTACTTCCTATCCTGCCAACCGTTCCGTTTTATATGGCAACACTGTTTTGCTTTGCAAAGAGTTCTAAGAAACTGCACGACTGGTTCGTAGGAACGAATCTTTATAAGAAACATCTGGACAGTTTTGTTCAGAAAAGAGCCATGACAATAGGAACAAAATGCAAGATTATCGGAATGGTAACGGTAGTCATGGCAATCGGCTTTATCTGCATGAAGAATGTACCAATCGGAAGAATCTGTATCGCAGTGGTTTGGGTATGCCACCTGTTATACTTCTTCCTTCGAGTGAAAACTTTAAAAGTGAGAGAAGAATTACCGGAAGGTGCAGAAGTGGAATAATATGATGGATAAAGTAGAAAAGAAACGACAGAAGGAACAGCATGTCGTGGAAGAGATGATCCGGCTGTATTGCCGGAAAAAACATCCGAAAGAAGACAGGCAGGCAGGGCAGATTTGTCCTGTCTGTCAGGAACTTTTGGATTATGCAAGACTTCGAAGTGAAAAGTGTCCTTTTATGAAAGAAAAGACATTTTGCGCAAACTGTAAAGTGCATTGCTATAAGCCAGAGGTGAGAGAACAGATCAGGCAGGTTATGCGTTTTTCAGGACCAAGGATGTTATTATACCATCCAGTTCTTGCAGTATGGCATCTGGTATGCAGTAAAAAAGAATCGAAGAAAGAAACAAAAGGGTAAGATTTTTATGATTAAAACAAGACTGGTGGGGCTGTTGTCCCACGCAAAAAAGTATATCGTGTATACGATTTTGTGGCAGTGGGCAGCCCTCCTGTCGCAAGTGTTGGCAGTCTTTTCTATCGCAGATTTACTGGAACGGGTAGTGTACCGGGCAGTAACCGTACCGATCATTGAGCGGACAATACTGATTTTAGTTCTGGTTGTGGTGATTCGATTTATCTGTGAACGGATGGGAGCAAGGTCTTCCTATCTGGCGTGTGTGGATGTAAAGCGGATTCTGCGTGAAAAGATTTATGAGAAAATGTTAAAGTTGGGAGCTTCCTACAGTGAGCAGGTATCCTCTTCGGAGGTCGTACAGGTGTCAACTGAGGGTGTGGAGCAGTTGGAAACATACTTTGGAAAATATCTTCCACAATTATTTTACAGCCTGATTGCACCACTGACATTATTTATCATTCTTTGCAGAGTGAGCCTGAAAGCGAGTGTGATCCTGCTGATCTGTGTACCACTGATCCCGATTTCTATCGTGGTGGTACAGAAAGTGGCGAAGAGATTATTAAATAACTATTGGAGCATCTATACTGGACTGGGAGATTCGTTCCTTGAAAATTTACAGGGACTTACCACACTGAAGATTTATCAGGCAGACCAGCAGAAAGCAGATGAGATAGATGTGGAATCCCAGAATTTCCGTAAGATTACGATGAAGGTGCTGACCATGCAGCTCAATTCCACAAGCATGATGGATATTGTTGCCTATGGTGGAGCTGCGATCGGTATGGCAGTCGCGGTGTCCGAATTCTTAAAAGGAAATATCAGTGTAGCAGGAACGTTATGTATTGTTCTGCTTGCCAGCGAGTTTTTCCTGCCACTCAGACTGCTTGGTTCATTCTTCCATATCGCAATGAATGGTATGGCAGCGAGTGATAAGATTTTCAAGATTTTAGATCTGCCGGAACCACAGGCTGGAGAAAAAACACTGCCGGAGGTCGCGTTAGATGTTACATTAAAAGATGTGCACTTTTCTTATGAAGAGGACAGAGAGATTTTAAAAGGAATCAACTTAAATCTTCCGGCAGGAAGTTTTGTATCACTGGTTGGTGAATCCGGATGTGGTAAGAGTACGATTGCCGGAATCCTTGCAGCAAAGAACCGGGGATATAACGGAGAAATTACCATCGGTGGCGTACCGCTTAATGAAGTGAATGAAACCAATCTGATGCAGAGGGTTGTTCTGGTTCGCCATAACAGCTACCTGTTCAAAGGTACAGTAGAAGAAAATCTGAAGATGGCAAAACCGGACGCAACGAAAGAAGAGATGGAAGCTGTCCTTCAGAAAGTGAATCTCTTAGGGTTCTTACAGACACAGGATGGCTTGCAGACACAGTTGCTGGAAAAAGCAAGTAACCTGTCCGGCGGTCAGTGTCAGAGACTGGTGATTGCCAGAGCGTTGCTTCGGACAGACAGTGCGGTTTATATTTTTGATGAAGCCGCATCCAATATCGATGTAGAAAGTGAAGAACTGATCATGAATGTGATTCACGAACTGGCAAAGACAAAGACGGTGCTTCTGATCTCTCACAGACTGGCAAATGTTGTGAAGTCTGACAAGATTTATTTCTTAAAAGACGGAGAAATCAAAGAAAGCGGAAAGCATGACGAACTGATGAGCCGGAATGGTGCGTACAGACATCTGTATGAAAGCCAGATGGCATTGGAAAACTATGGAAAAGGAGGAGTGGCATAATGAGTGAAAATACGAATACAACAAAACGCAGAAGTGCCCTCCAGATCATGGGAAGTCTGATTGGTCTGGTAAAACCCCTGCTCCATATCATGCTGGCAGCAATCATCCTTGGAACATTGGGTTATTTATGTGCAATCTTCCTGACGATACTGGCAGGACAGGTCATCGTGCATGGTCTTCTGACAGGAGTAGCCGGAATGATTGTTCCGGTGGACAATATGTGGCTGGTATTTACTCCAGTAAAAACGATTATCACAGTCATGATCGTAATTGCAGTGCTTCGTGGAATCCTGCATTATGTGGAACAGTATTGTAATCATTTTATCGCATTTAAGCTGTTGGCAATCATCCGCCATAAAGTGTTTGCAGCACTGAGAAAACTCTGCCCGGCAAAACTGGAAGGACGGGACAAGGGAAATCTGATCTCGATTATTACAACCGATATCGAATTACTGGAAGTGTTCTATGCACATACCATTTCCCCGATTGCGATTGCAACACTGACCTCAATTATTATGGTGATTTTTATCGGAAGATATCACTGGTTAGCAGGCGTGCTTGCACTGGCAGCTTATCTGATTGTCGGAGTAGCCATCCCGATGTGGAATGGAAAACGTGGCAGCCAGAAGGGAATGGAATTTCGGACAAACTTCGGAGAACTGAACAGCTTTGTTCTGGACTCTTTACGAGGATTGGACGAGACCATCCAGTACGGACAGGGTGAAAAGAGAAAAGAGCAGATGTCTGAGCGTTCCAAAAATCTTGCAGGAATGCAGGAGTCATTAAGCAAAATGGAAGGCTCACAGCGTTCATTTACGAACATGGTTATCCTGCTTGCATCCTTTGGAATGCTGGCACTGACAATCTGGCTGTACGACAAAGGTGCGATGGGATTCGAGGGAATCTTAACCTGTACCATCGCAATGATGGGTTCTTTCGGACCGGTAGTAGCATTATCAAGCCTTTCCAACAACCTGAACCAGACATTGGCAAGTGGTGAACGTGTTCTCTCCCTTCTGGAAGAGACGCCGCTTGTGGAAGAAATTCCGGGGGATGTGGAAACTTCCGGTGTAGAGAGCATGGAATATGAATTTAAAGGAGCAGAGGCAGAGAACGTAACATTTGCTTATGGTGAAGAAGTTATTTTAGATAACTATTCACTGAAATTACAGCCGGGTAAAATCACAGGGATTCATGGTGCGAGCGGTTCCGGAAAATCTACACTCTTAAAACTGTTGATGCGGTTCTGGGATGTGCAGGATGGAAGTGTATCGGTAGACGGTACAGATGTCCGCAAGATTCCAACCAAGCATTTAAGAGATATGGAAAGTTATGTTACGCAGGAAACACACCTGTTCCATGATTCCATTGCAAACAACATTGCCATCGCAAAGCCGGGAGCATCCAGAGAAGAGATTATGGAAGCCGCAAAGAAAGCATCTATCCATGATTTCATTATGACACTTCCGAAAGGATATGATACAGAAGTCGGAGAACTGGGTGATACGCTGTCCGGTGGTGAAAAACAGAGAATCGGAATTGCAAGAGCATTTCTCCATGAATGCCCCCTCATTCTACTCGATGAGCCTACATCGAACCTCGACTCTTTAAATGAGGGAATTATCTTAAAATCATTGAAAGAATCGGCCAAGAAGAAAACAGTTGTCTTGGTATCCCACAGAGTATCCACAATGAATGTGGCAGATGTGGTATATGAAATGGAGAATGGCAGAATTTCTTAACAGCAGGAATGCAGAAGAAATACTTTCCAAAAGGGGATAAAGTAGTATATGAAAATTGGAGAATCCAAAGAAGATTATCTGGAAGCGGCGTATGTATTGAAACGTCAGAAAGGATATGTTCGTAATTCTATGCTTAGTGATTATCTGAACTATTCCAAAGCGAGTGTTTCAGTTGCAGTACGTGGACTGCTGGCAGATGGATATGTAATAAAAGACCGATATGGCAGCATTGAACTGACAGAAGAAGGAAGAAAGATTGCAAAAAAAATCTATGCAAGGCATGTGCTTTTAGAAGAATTTTTACGACGAATAGGAGTATCTTCGGAAACTGCAAATCATGATGCGTGTCGGATGGAACATACAATCAGCGAAGAATCTTATAAAAAGATTCAAGAATTGGTACGGAAGATGAAGGAAGAGAATACATTAAACGAAGAAATGAAATTAACGAATTAAATCAAAAACAGGAAAGGCGGTGGAGAGATTTCACTGTCTTTTCTGCTTTAAAAATGAAGTAACATAAGAAAAGGGATACAAATGAAAAAAGTATTGATTGCTGCGGATGAGGTAGATAAGTGGAGTCAACTTTGTGAAGGGTTAAAAAATGAGTGGGAATGTACGACCGTTAATCTGGATGTGTTTGAAAAATTCCATACCATAGCGGTCTATGACGCAGTATTGATGCTTGTGAGAAATGATAACGGAAAGCTGGGCAGGCTGATTTGGGAAGTCCGGCAGTACAGCAGGGCTCCGATTATTGTAGTGATACCGGGGATTCAGGCGGTAAAAAAGTATATCGAATGGGGTGCAGACCTAGTATTTCCACATCCTTCGGTCAGCTTGATCAACACGTACCTGTATGCATTACTCAGACGTTCCGATATCACATGGAACACTGGAAGAAAAAGAGAAAAGCAGGAGATCATAAGGAAAGGAAAACTTCTAATTGACTGCCGTTATCATACTGTTTACTGGGGGAAGCATGAGCTTGCAACCCTAAATGAGCGAGAAAAGGCATTCCTGTATCTGTTGGCAGATGCCTCCAGACAGGTAGTTACCCATGAGATTATCTTTGAACAGTTATGGAAAGAACCATATGGAGATGACTCTGCCAACATGATCTGGTGTTTTGTACGCAGACTCCGCAAAAAAATGGAAAAGACAGAACCGGAGGCTGCAAAGATAATTCAGAGTATACGAAAGGTGGGATATTATTTAGATATAGACAGACATTGAGCAAAATGTAGAAAAATGTCGAATTATGCGAAAAGTGACTGGCAGATGACTGTTACATTACACAGTTCTGACAGTCTTTTTCTATATACTTCTTTTTGTGGTGTTTTAGTAAGGCATGACAAGGAGAAGAGTTATATTTGCATCAATGGAAGTCCTTAAAAAAACAAAAGAGTAAGGGAAAAAGAAGTGCTGTAATCGAAGAGGTTGCAGCATTTTTTTATTCGACATTTTTCGAACATTATAACGTACATATCCGGTCACCGCCATGCTCCGATTTGATTTCTATACCAAAAATCAGATCGGAGGAAAGCTAAATGGCTTATAACAAGACAAGTGAAGAACGAAAGTGGAATTATTGGAAAGAACAGGAAGAAAAGAAACTGCGTGAACTGGGAATGGAAGAAGAGAAGATCCAAAAGTTGCGCCAGATGGACAGGGAAGATTTTCTGGAAGAGCGCAGATTCCGGGAACATCTGGATGAAATGATGCAGGATATGGATTCCATAAAACAAAGGGACAGAGGACGGTTTGCACAGGATATCCGAGAACTTTTAGACAACATTGGAGACCGACGGATCTATGAATTATTAAAGGGCACAGAACATCAGACATTAGAGATACTTTTGCTTAGTACATGGGGATATTCAGGAAGAGAGATTGCCAAAATTATGGGAATGGCAGAACAGACCGTTTATACCAAAAGAAACCGTTTAAGAAAAAAATTAAATAATTTGTCGAAAATTGAATAATAACAGCATTTTTCATCGGCTATTTAATAGGCAGGTAAATTTTGCCAGTGTACTTTGACAATCCTATACCAGCATTACAGGTACGTTCCCGTAAGTAGAAGCGTGTTAGGAAGGCGCGAGGACAAATGAAAATGACAGGAAAGAATATAAAAAATTCTTTGCTGGTGTTTTTGTTTCGAGCGAATTACCTTTAACTGAAACAGGACCGTGGCGGTCTTTTGCGAGGATCACTTACGAGGGGATAATGATACATAGGAACTGCCAGTGAGCAGAGGATGGACTTTGGGTTGTAATCAGCAAGACCTTTAGAAAATCCATGAGTGGTGCAATGCCAAGCATCCGCCTGTAATGTTCCCGTAAGGCAATGGGGGAGTCGAGGACAAATACAACGCCAAAAAACAAAAGTATAAGAAATCAAGGAAGAATGTGTCGTTGATATCAGATACATGCGGCTGTAGGGAGAAATCCTTTACAGCCGTATTGATGTGGTATCAGCACGCATATTAGGTAACAAATTATGTATTACACAAAAGAATATTTAAAAAGAGCGCATCGTGAAATTGATACAATCTTTCGTGTGCTGTTTCCAGAACATGGAATGGCAGTAAGGGAAGAACAGATTATGTTATGCCACGAAATGCTGGATAACCTGCTGGGAAGAAACATAGCACTGTGTGATGCGGGTGTCGGTATCGGCAAGACGTATGCCTATCTGGTGGCCTGTGTTCTGATGAGAAAATATTCTCTCCTTGCAGAAGGATGTTCCCCTTATGAGCAGCGTCCGATCGTGATATCTACTTCCAGCATTACACTCCAGAAAGCAATTCTTACAGAATATATCCCTTTTCTCTCCCGGATTCTTCAGGAGAACGGGACGATTCAGGCCCCTATTAAAGCTGTGATACGAAAAGGGAAAGAGCATTTTGTCTGCGATGAGAGGTTGGAGCAACGAATCGTTGCAATCGAAGAAAAAAACAAAAATGCGTTGCAGAAAGAAGCTCTGCTGTCGTTGAAAGAACATTATGATATGGACGAAGTGTCCAACTTAAGTGGGTTTGACAGAAGGATGGTGAGTGTACCGAAGTTCTGTTCGGGAGACTGCCCGAAAAGAGGCTCATGCAGGTATCAGCAGTATCTGGAGCGTTCCAGAGATCATGAAATGTTCATTCAGATCTGTAATCACAATTATCTGCTGGCTGATGGTTATCACAGGCTGCAGGATTACCGCCCGTTATTAAAAGACTACCGGGCATTGATTGTCGATGAAGCACATAAGCTGCCGGATGCGGCAAAGCAGATGTTCGGGAAGAGCCTCTGTTATGACGATATCCGGGAAATCTGCTTTTATCTTGGGAAAGAGTACCAAGGCCCGGAGATAAGAAAACTGTCTGGGACGATCCGTATGGTGCTGGACATCATAGGAGAAAACCACAGAACCAGATATGGGATAAAAGAAGAATTCCACATGACAGAAGAGTGTGCAATGTATTTATGTGAGGGGATACAGACCATGAATAAGATCATAGAAAAATTAGAAAAGAAGATTCCGAAGTGGATCAGAAACAAGCTGGAAGAAACCAGAAGTGTGTTGGAATACTTTTTCCATCAGGATAAGAAGTATGTACTGCATCTGAAGCAGGACCATGATCACAGGATTATATTGTGTGCATCCAGCAGGCGGATTCCACAGTATCTGGACCAGATGTTATGGAGCAGAGGAATGGGAGCGATTCTTACAAGCGGAACTTTAAAAACCGGACAGGGATTTTCCCACATTCGGAAAATGACAGGATTACAGAGAGTGCGGAGAGTCCGGGAATATGTGGCAGACTCCCCGTTTGAATATCAGAAGAACTGTCTTTTATATCTGCCTAAGAATTTGAAAAAATCCAGAAGAGGAAGTCAGGAAGAGGCGGAGATGATAGCAGGCCATATCCATTCACTGATCTGTTCGACTTACGGGCATACGCTGGTGCTGTTCACATCTTATCATTTGATGGGAAACGTTTACCAGATGTTAAGGGATGAAATTCCGTTCCCGATGATAGAGGTGTGGAGACATTCACCGGAAGAGATCACAAGATTTAAACAGATGGACAATGCTGTCCTTTTTGCAGCCGGCTCCTGTTGGGAAGGAGTAGACTTCCCTGGAGATATGGTATCTTCGCTGATTATAGTAAAACTGCCCTTTGCTGTTCCTGATCCCATCAGCGAAGCACAGAAGAAGGAATATGCCAGCCTGAAAGATTATATTCAGGCAGTGATTGTTCCAGACATGCAGAAAAAACTAAGACAGGGATTCGGACGGGCACTCCGCACCGAGACAGATACTTGTGTCGTGTCCATTTTAGACGAGCGTGCAGGAGAAGGCGGCAGGTATCATGAGGAAGTGATGTGTGCGCTTCCAAGCTGCAAGATGGCAAAAGACATCAAGGATATCCAGCACTTTATCCGAAACCGGAAAGGCGTGGAATACTACCTGTAACCGTTCGTGGTTCTGCTACAGAAATAGCAGATTTAGCACGAAAAGTTTGGTCGTATTTCAAGGGCGTTTTCGGTGGGATTGTTGGTATTGATGAATAGCTATTTCGGCATGAAGTGGGTATACTGTGTATAGCGTTAGAGGAAAGGAGGCAGCTTATGATATACAAGGTGGAAACGATAAAAGATGGAACAGAAAAATATTTTTTCATCAGAAATCTGGAAACAATGAGTATTGAAGAACTGCCAAGTAAATATCTAATGCATAAGATTAAATGTAAACGTTCACCAAATACAGTGAAACGCACAGCATTTTCAATCTGCTATTATATGAAATATATGGCAGAGAAAGAAATGGAACTCACAGAAGTCTATCAGTTAGATTATGAAAAACAGACAGAACACTTTGTGGAATTTTTATACTGGCTTAAAGCCGGAAACCATACAGAGCAAACGGCTGGAGAAAAGAAGTGTCCGAATGAAGGAACCTGCAACGCATACTTAAAAGATGTGTTCAGGTTCTATTTATTTATAGAGGCAGAATATGAACAGTACGGAAGTCTCAAAACCTTATCGTATAACCAGATTATAGCGGTTAATCAGGTGGGAGTAAAAAAGGTACTGCGGAATCATTCTTTTAAAGCCTATCTGAAGGAAGAGGAACATCGTGGGAGAACAGCAAAAGAAAATCAGATTATTACAATTTTACAGGCCTGTACGAACCGAAGAGATCAGCTTCTGTTACTTATGTTAGCAGAAACCGGATACAGAATTGGGGAACTACTGGGAGTAAAATATGTCAAAGATATTGATTATAGGAATCACATGATAAGGGTATGCTTCCGGGAAGATAATGAAAATGAAGCAAGAGCCAAAAATGCGGAATACAGAAGTGCCAAGATAAGTAATGATACGTTTGAATTTCTCATGGATTATCTGGCAAAATATCGGAAAATCCTGCAACATCAGGATTACCTGTTTGTGAATATCATGGGTGAGAACATTGGAAAGCCATTAAGAGTGGACAGTGTATATGATATGTTGGACCGAATGGAAAAGAAAACCGGAGTTAAAATCACACCCCACATGTTACGTCACTATTTTGCAAATATGCGAAAGCAGGCAGGATGGGAACTGGAAATGATCAGTCAGGCATTGGGGCATAAACATTTGGATACGACTATAAAGTATCTGGACTGGCTGGATGATGAACTGATAGAAGCAAGTAATGAGTTTTATGCACAACACACTGCTATTTATGGGGCGGAACGTCTGCTGGAGTAGGGAGGTGTGAGAAATACCTATATATTTATTGCAACAGGCAGAACACATAACAGAATCTGAAGTAGATATTGAGAAGAAAAAGCAGGAACTATATTCAGAAATTGATGCACTTGGAATAAAAAGCGATTCAAGAATTAACAAATTGAAAAAGTTCTTGGCAGATAGAAAAATCTGGCATCTGGAAGAAATGGATTATCCTTTGCGAAATTCGTATGAACAATATTTAAGAGGACAGATACGATCACAAATTGTATCTTTCTATTTGAAAATATATGATACGGTAAAACAACAACATATCTATCAACAAATGCAGACGCTAAATGGAAAGCGGATATATGAATGGAAATATCAAAATAAAATTTATTTTCTGAAGTATTATCCGGAAAAGGAAATAGCTGAGACCTTTGAAACTTCTTATAAAACAAACCTATTGGTGTGGGATTTTACACAAAATTGTTCAGAAGTTTTAAAGAAACAAATTTTTTATACGTTGAGTCGTATCATTGCCAATACTTCAATGTCTAAGGCTTATAGAAATGTCAGGTTAAAATCCTTAAAACTTCTTTATGATTCTTGTGTTCAGTTAAATATTACGGATATTGGATTGCTGGAAATGGAACAAGTGGAAACTATTTTAAAGAATTTTCCCGAAACGAGTCAACGAAGTATTTTAGGTGAATGCAGAAGAGATGCGTTTATGCAGCAGGAACAGATCCAATGGGAAGCAAATGTATGGTATCTGGAACGATTACATCTTGGAAAACATCGGATAGACGAAAGTAAATCCTTAATTAGCATTTCTTTTATGGAAGTCAAGGAAATACAGAATCGAGAAATTTTACAGGCATACATGAAATATGAACTGGGAATTACTGGACAGGCAGTCAGCACGATTGTACGAAGATTTGTATGTATTAGAAATTTTATTGAACTGCTGGAACAAGAAAAGATACTGGCGATTCATGCAACTGTCGCAGAAGTAAAAAAGTATGCAGACGGCTTGCGAGAACGGGGAATACAGGCAAAGGGATTTAATGAAAGAATTTTCGGTATCGGTCATTTTTATAAATTCATGGAAGTTAAACAGTATATTACAAGAATGCCATTCCGAATTGAATATTTCCAACAAAAAGAAGTAATAGTACATCATGATCGTAGCGTTGAGGAAACAGTATATATGGAAATTTTGAAAAAATTATATCTTTTTCCAGAGCGATTACGATGTATGTTCCTACATCTGTGGTGTCTAGGATTACGGGCGAGTGAAGTGTGTACATTGAAAGGAAATGCTTATTATCAGCAGGGCGAGGATTATTGGATTCAGGTGTATCAGGTCAAAATGAAGAATTATAAAAGGATTCCAATCCCACAGGCACTTTATCAGATTATGAAAGTATACTTGAAAAAACATGAAATTCAGCCTGAAGAATTCATTTTTAAAAACAGCAGAGGTGGTGCTTGTCTATATGGTACATTCCGAACTCAGATGATAGAAGCGTGCCGGGAAAATAAGATTGCAAATGGAGAATATTTATTTCAATCACACGATTATCGACATACAGTAGCAACTATGTTTTATGACAGTCATGTATCACTGCAAAGTATCAGGGATTATCTTGGACATACTTATGAAGAGATGACAAGACAGTATATTGATTATATGCCGCAAAGGATTGCAAAAGCAAATGATGAGTTCTTTGAAATGCAAGGAAGTAGTTTAGCATCATGGCTAAAGAAAGAGGAAAAAGATGGAAAATGATATTATATACTTCAGCGATTTCCCCAATTTACAAGAAACAGGGACACGTAAGGATAATGGAAAATTTGATTTAACGTTGCTTCCAACGCAAGAATTAAAGGAAGAGTTTCGAGGTTATATTATGTATCGCTGCAAAAACGGAACGTTTAGAGCATTGATTCAGGATCGAACAGCTTATAATCATATTGCAAAGTTTTTGAACAGCAGAATAAATCGGAGAATCAAAAGCCTTGGAGATAGAAATCCAGAAAAATGGATATCACTTTTAAAAGGCTGGATGTTAGAACAGGGAATAACTATTGTAAAAGAAAAGAAGAGTGTGTATGGTACAGTAAGCTATGGCGAAGCAGTGACGATATTATATTTCAGAAACGTACTGAAATTTTTAGGGCCAGAAGATTTACGGGATGAGATAGAAAAAGATGTTTGGGAACTAAAAAATCTGGATATTAAAATCAGATCCAATCCAATTTATAATGTAAAAACACTGGATTTCAGAAAAATATATCAGCCAGATATCAGGGAAGAATGTAAGAAAGCTGTTTATATGAATCTGCAGTATGAAGCAATAGGAACTGTACAGGGAGAATTGACAATAATGAGGATATTCTCAGAATATCTCCAAAAAGAGTATTCCAAAATAAAAAGCTGCAGTGAAATAGACAGAGAAGTGTTGGAAGAATTTTTGATACATCTGTCAACAAAAGATACTTCCCATAGTGCGAATAGTTCTTATGTAATTTCATTAAGACGACAGTTAGAGACAATCGGAAAAATTTACAGCTATGAAAGATTGGAGCATTTATTTATTAATACGGATATTCCACCGGAAGTAAATGCAGAATTTAGAGTGTATTCTGATGATGAAATGAAACGACTGAATGCGGAAATTACACAGATGGATGTACAGATTGCAAGATGTCTTCTGATACATCAGATGCTTGGAACTAGGATATCAGATACCCTTACACTGAGACCAGATTGTCTGACGAGAGAAAATGGCCAAGATATGATTGAAATATATCAAGTTAAAACTAAAAGATATAAAAAACCGATCAGTAAAGAACTTGCAAAACTGTTACAGAGTTCTATTGAATATACACAGGAAAAGTTCGGTGATACAGAATACATATTTGTTAATGAAAAAGAACCTGACCGCCCGATGCAGTATATGGCTATAAAAACAAAAGTCATGTCCATGATACAGGAAAAGCAGTTGAAAGATGATCATGGCGAATTATTCGGGTTTGGAACGCACATGTTCCGGCACTACTATGGCGTCAAACTTACAGAAATGCATCTGGATGACTGGACGATAGCGAGACTATTGGGGCATAAAAGACTGAATAATGTACAGCATTACCGGAAAATGAGCAATCAAAGAATGGCAGACGAAACCAGAGAAGTAAGACAGAGGATGAGTGACATCATATATATGAGTCTGGCAAGATGGGGTGAAGAATATGAGCAAATACGACAAGATGATTGAGGAAAATCAGAGAAAAAGTAAAGAGAAAATTGAACTGGCATTGCAAGCAATACAAGATATGCTGGCAAATAAAGAACGTATCAGCGTTCCAAAGCTGATGAAGAAAACTGGATTGTCGAGAGGATTCTTTTATAAAAATCCAACCGTCCGGGATACATTGAACCAAGCAGTAGAGCAACAGGCCGGAATGATAGATCCAAGAAGAGAAATTCTGAACATGGCGATGGAAAAACAGATTGAACTGTTGAACCAGAAGGTGGCAGCTCTGAGCAGAGAAAATAAGGAACTGAAGAGAAAGAACGAAAAGTTACAGAAGGCATTACGGAAACAGGATTTGAATTTTATTAAGAACTTATAACATTGAAAATAATAAGATGGAAGAGATGTGTGCAGACACATCTTTTCATCGTTGAGGATAAAATATATAGAATGAGAATGGGATTGTTTTATGGTATACTAAAAGTGAAATGCTAACTTTGATATGAGGTATAAAACAATATGACAGAAATACAAATTAAAAATTTAATTAAAGAATATGAAAAAGAATATATTGAGTTTATGGAAATTGAGAAATTACCACAGTATAAGATAGATTTTTTTGAAATTAATGTTGAGGAAAGCGATGCAGCAGGATTCGCTTCAGCCGCCCAAGCTTACTATAATACGAAAACAGATGAACATATATTAAGGATATGCAAAAGTTCGGAAATACCAAGGTATATTGTGTTTCATGAATTTACGCATATTTTAGATACGGAAATGTATGCAAAGCAAGATTCTTGGAAATATATGGCTTTGTCTGGTTATACAGAATATCATGCAGCACAAGTTGAATTGATGATAATGTTAGGAGCAGATAGTATACAAACTCAAGATTTTTCATTTACAGTTGATGTTGAAATAGGTAATAGTACAGTTAGGAATTACCTAAACTCAAGACATCAATTAGTAGTGAATATGATGAATAGAACAGATTTTCCAAGAGATATTGAAGCATTAAAAACAACGGTAGGTGTGCTATATAATTATTTTGGAGTGCGTTCTATATGTAAAATGTATGCGAAAGATTATACTGAAGAAGTGGATAACACAATTATTATTCAGAAACTTTCAAAAGTATTATTTGAAGAGATAAATAGCTTTATGGTTGGATGGTTTAATGAAGCACAAGTAGAGCTGAGCTTTGTGTCATATATGAAAATAATGTGGCCTATGCTTCAAAGCTATTTTGGAAAAGAATGAAAGATAGTAACAGTAAACACAGTTTTGTATACAGTTAAACCCAGTAAAATCAACGCATGAGGGGAACTGGCTACATTTTAATCCGGGAGCGGGTCGGGAGAAAGGAGCTTCCGCTCTGGAGGGAAATGCGGACGGAAACGGGAAAGAAACGATACGGAATTGCTTTGGAAGCAGGAACACACACATTTTACTGGAAAATTCCAGAATTTTATGATATGATAGAACATACATTCGATATGGCGGAGCAATGGGGCTTTTTCAGACGAAGCAGGCGGATGAAACCTGCCTGGACGATCCGGACGGAGTACCGGAAATTGCGGCTCCCGCTTGATTTTTATCTGCCGTTCTCTGTCGGGTGGAGTGAGTACCGGGAGACGTCTGTCTGCGAAAAAAGGTATACAGAACCAGAGCTTGCGGCGCTGTCAGCGGCATTTCAAAAGGAGACGGAAGAAAAATTGATCGAAAAAGGTGTACATATTATGGCAAGTGATGGTAGAATACTAATAAATGGCGGAGTCTGCCATTTTGAGGTACGGCTTCAGACGGAGGAGCCGATTCAAGTTGTGACACAAGGAGAACAGCAAAGGAATGAGCATAATAGAGACAATGATTGATATTCCGATGGAACATGAGCGGAATGTATGCGGACAGTTTGACGCGTATCTGAAAAAGATTGAGCGGACGCTGCACGTGACGATGATCACACGCGACGGCGCGCTGAAAATCATCGGTCCGGAGCAGACGATCCGGCAGGCGAAGAGCGTGTTCAACAATCTGTTAGAGCTTTCCAAGCGCGGCAATACCATTACCGAGCAGAATGTTGATTACGCCCTGTCGCTGTCCTTCACGGAGAAGGACGAACAGATTCTCGAGATCGATAAGGATATCATCTGCCGGACGATCACGGGTAAGCCGGTCAAACCGAAGACGATGGGACAGAAACAGTACGTGGATCTGATCCGCAAGAAGATGATTGTATTTGGCATCGGTCCGGCGGGTACCGGAAAAACGTATCTGGCGATGTCGATGGCGATACAGGCATTTAAGAGTGGCGAGGTAAGCCGGATCATCCTGACGCGTCCGGCGATCGAGGCGGGGGAAAAACTGGGTTTTCTGCCGGGCGATCTGCAGAGCAAGATCGATCCGTACCTGCGTCCGCTTTACGATGCGCTGTATCAGATTATGGGGGCAGAAAGTTACCTGCACAATTCTGAGAAGGGCTTGATTGAGGTGGCGCCGCTTGCGTACATGCGTGGTCGTACCCTGGATAATGCGTTCATCATTCTCGATGAGGCGCAGAATACGACCCCGGCACAGATGAAGATGTTCCTGACACGTATCGGCTTTGGTTCCAAGGTGATCGTGACGGGCGACCAGTCGCAAAAGGATCTGCCTGCCGGAGCTGCGTCCGGACTGGATACGGCGATTCATGTACTCAAGAAAATTGACGATATTGGTTTCTGCTATCTGACCAGCAGCGACGTAGTCCGCCATCCGCTGGTACAGAAGATCGTAGAGGCATACGATGCGTATGAGAAAAAAGATGCGGATGCGTCCCGCGGTTTCCGGAGAAATAGTTCCGGGACGCGTGACCGGAAAGATGGAGGAAGAAAGAACAGATGACAATCCAGATCGAATATGAAGCAGAGCGAGAGTGGGAGATAGATTACCGTCCGATCATCGAGGAGATCGTGGTTGCGGCGCTCGATTATGAAAAATGCCCGTATGAGGCGGAGGTCAATGTAGTCCTGACAAATGATGAGGAGATTCATCGTATTAATAAGGAATTCCGAGGAATCGACCGGGCAACCGACGTCCTCTCTTTTCCGATGGGTGATTACGATGTGCCGTCCGATTTTGAACGGTTGGAAGAGCAGTCAGAGGACTATTTTAACCCGGAGACGGGCGAACTTCTTCTGGGTGATATCGTGATCTCGATCGATAAGGTAGACGAGCAGGCAGAGAAATACGGTCATTCTAAGGAGCGCGAACTGGCGTTCCTGGTGGCACACAGTATGCTGCACCTGTGCGGTTACGATCATATGGAAGATGACGAACGCCTTGTGATGGAGAAAAAACAGGAGGAAATCCTGGCTGGCAAAGGGTATACGCGCTAAAAGCAGGGAAAAGAACCGGAGGGAAAGGGGAGAGCTCATTCGGGAAATAAGGCATATGGGGATGTGATGGGGGAAGTACAGAATGAAAAAAAACAGTTGGAAAATAAGGGCACTGGCACTGACTCTGCTGGCAGTCTGCTGGCTGTCAGGCTGTTCGGCTCACAAAGAAATATCGGTAACGGCAGCAGAGACACAGGAGGAGACACGTGAGCTGTCCTTAAATACAGAGACGGAGGCCGAAACGCAGCCGGAAGCAGAGCCGGAGGAACGCTGCGAAAAAGACGGGAAGATACAGAGTTATCTGACCGGGGAATGGACGGATGTCGCAAAGGCGAACCGCCGTCCGCTCGCAATCATGATGAGCAATGACAAGGCGGCGCTTCCGCAGTATGGCATCAACCATGCCGGAGTGGTCTATGAGGCACCAGTGGAAGGCAGCATGAACCGCTATATGGCACTGATAGAGGACTATGACGATCTGGATCGGATCGGTTCCGTCCGGAGCTGCCGCCCATACTATACTTTTTTTGCAAGGGAATTTGAGGCGGTCTATGCACATTATGGGCAGAATACGTTTGCACTTCCGTATCTGGAGCAGATGGAACATTTAGATGGAATCAAAGGCAATGGGGCATCTGCGTATTTCCGGACCAAGGATCGGAAGACCCCGCACAATGCCTATGCATCGGGACCAAAGCTGCGCCAGGCGATTGAGGCGAGCGGTTATGCGGATGCGTACCCGGAGAGCTATGAGGGGCATTATACTTTTGCGCCGGAGAGTGCGCCGGTGTGCTTTGAGGATGGTATCGCAGCGGTCAAAGTAGTGCCAGGTTATCAGTTAAGCAATCCCTGGTTTGAGTATCACCCGGAGGACGGGCTGTACTACCGGTATCAGTATGGCGGTCCGCATATGGGAGATGAAGGACAGATTGCGGTTAAAAATATTATTTTCCAATACTGTTTGTGGAAATATTATAAACCGACGGAATATCTGGATATTGATGTCCATACACCGGCGACGGGGTATTATTTTACAAATGGACACGGCATTCTGATTCGTTGGGAAAAAGACGGCGCTTACGGCGTCACAAAGTATTACGATATGGACGGTCAGGAAATCAAGCTGAATCCGGGCAAGACCTGGGTCTGCATCCTTCCGAATGACCGTATGGATAAGGCGGAATTCTATGGAGAACAGACGGAGTAGAAGAAAACCCGGAATGCGGGAAGAGACAGAAAGAGAGATAATCAGCCGGCAGCGCACGGCAGGACGTAGAGAAGAAGCAGCCGGAGGCAGCTGGGAAAGTGCGGGCAGAAGCCGTAACCGGTCAGGAAGCAGCCGGAAGCCGGAAGCGGTTCCGGTGAGAAAAGAAAATTTTGTCATTCAGGGTACGATCCTGGCAGCTGCCGGTATCATTGTGCGTCTGATCGGTATTCTCTACCGCGTCCCGATGACGAATATCATCGGCGATGAGGGCATGGGATATTATTCGACGGCATTCAATGTATATAATATCATGCTGATCCTTTCATCGTACAGTCTGCCTCTGGCGGTGTCGAAGATGGTAGCGGCCCGCCTTGCGAAAGGGCAGTACCGCAATATGAACCGTGTTCTGCGGGCGGCGCTTGTCTATGCGACGGTCGTAGGTGGTCTGGCATGCTTTATTACCTGGAATTTTTCAGGCTTTTTTGCAACGACCTTGTTTAACACGCCGTTCTGCGTGTATGCACTCCGCACACTTGCGCCAACGATCTGGATCATGGCGTATCTGGGCGTGCTGCGCGGTTATTTCCAGGGACATGGAACGATGATTCCGACGGCGATCTCCCAGATCCTGGAGCAGGTGGTCAACGCGATTATCAGTGTGGTGGCCGCCAGCGTCCTTTTCAAGGTGGGACTGGATACAGCGAAAGTATATGGAAAAGATGGATATGCACAGGCATTTGGCGCGGCAGGCGGTACGATCGGCACAGGAAGCGGCGCGTTTGCAGCCCTGTTATTTGTGCTGGTATTGTTTTTACTCTACCGTCCGACGGCAAAACGGCGGATTGCCAAGGATCGGAGCGGTAGTGTGGATTCCTACCGTCAGATTTCGAGAATCTTCTTCTTTACCGTTATTCCGGTTATCGTAAGCTCGGGTGTTTACAATATTAACTCGGTTATTGACAACGGTATCATGGCGCACGGCATGGAGTCGCTGGGACGCGGCAAAGAGTTTTTAGCCCTCTGGGGTATCTACAATAACAAATATATGCTGCTGGTACACGTCCCGCTTGCGATGGCGAACTCACTGTCCTCGTCGCTGATTCCTTCGCTGTCCGGTGCAATAGCGCGTAAGGACCGAAAGGCGGCGATTGAGAAGACAGCCCTTGCGATCCGGTTTGCTATGCTGATTGCGATTCCGTCGGCGGTGGGGCTGACGGTACTTTCAGCGCCGGTCAATAACCTGTTATTCCGGGGCGGCAACAATGCGGAAGCGATCCGTATGATGATGATTGGCGCTTCAGCCGTTATCTTCCTGTCGCTTTCGACGGTTACCAATGCAATCTTACAGGGACTTAACCGGATGAATGTTCCGGTGCGGAACGCCCTGATTTCGTTGGCATTACACGTGATTGCGCTGTATATTATGCTGATGATCTTCAATATGGGTATCTACAGTATGGTATTTGCAAGTATTTTATTTGCGCTCTTTATGTGCATTTTAAATGCGATCGCGATCCACAACACACTCGGTTACCGCCAGGAGATGGTCAAGACCTTCCTGCTGCCGGCGATCAGCGCAGCATTTATGGGCGCGGCGGCATATGGCGTGTACCGTGGGGTTACGCTGGTGATCCACAGCAATGTGCTGGGAACGTTGTTGGCGGTGCTTGTGGCGGTCGCGGTATATGGCGTGCTTCTTATCAAGCTGCACTGTATCGAGGAAGATGAGATGTATTCGATGCCGATGGGACGGAAACTCACACGCATCTGCCGGAAGCTGCATCTGATGTAGGGTTAGAAATTTAGCTATGATTAAAATTTAGAAAAAAGTGAATAATAAGGATACACAACAGGAGGTATCCTTATTATGAGAAAATATCAGGGAATACTGTTTGCGGCGCTTTTTTGTTTTGCAATGCTTCTGCTTCTGGCGGCAGGGCTCTGGTGGTACCGTCCACGGCGGGCCGAACCGGTACCGGGGCGCGTGTATGAGTCAGAGCGGATGCCTGAGAATAATGCGGTTCTGAACCCGGAACCGGAAGTGGCGGAGAAACAATCCGGCTATTGTCTGACGGCGGAGGATGGGATGCTGCTTATCTTTGACGGAACAAGCGGCGAAGTCTGTTTCCAGACCCATATGCCGCTCTCAGAATTTTCCGTGGAAGAACAGGAAAAACTGCTGGAAGGAGTCTGGTTCGACACAATGACGGATGTGTTTCACTATCTGGAGTCTTTCAGCAGTTAGATGTGATTATAATACAGTCAAAAAACAAAGAATAAAGTCCGCGTATGGACGGTACGAAGCAAACGGTCAGGAAGGGAAATAGGGATGAGTCAGAATAAAGTAATCATAGTGGGAGCGGGAGCAGCCGGAATGACGGCTGCCATTTTTGCTGCCAGGGAGGGCGCTCAGGTGGTTCTGCTGGAACATAAAGACCGGGTCGGCAAGAAGATCCTGTCTACCGGCAATGGACGCTGTAACCTTTCAAACCGTTTGCAGGAGCCGTTCTGCTACCGCAGTGGTCAGCCGGATTTTCCATGGAAGGCGCTTGAGGCGTTTACGCTTCCGATGACACTGGAATATTTTGAGGATCTCGGCGTTTTGACGCGGGAACGGGACGGATATCTGTATCCATATTCCGGGCAGGCAAGCGCTGTTTTAGATGCACTCCGTCTGGGACTTGCTCGGGAGTCGGTTCAGGTGGTGACGGAATGTGAAGTTTTCTCGATCACGCCGCGCGAAGATGCGAAACACCGGTTTGAAGTGAAGACGTCCCAGGGGAGCTTTTCGGGCGAGACGCTGATTCTGGCGTGCGGCAGCAAGGCGGCACCGGGTACAGGTTCGGATGGAAGCGGATATAAGCTGGCGAAACGGCTGGGACACCATATCATCAAGCCGCTTCCGGCACTGGTTCAGCTTCGTTGCCCGGAAAAGTTTTTTAAACAGCTCGCTGGAGTACGCGCGGATGCCTCTGTGATACTCTACAGCGATGGCAGAAAGCTGGCGGAGGACAAGGGCGAGGTGCAGCTTACGGATTATGGTATTTCGGGGATTCCGGTTTTCCAGGTCAGCCGCTTTGCGGCGCGCGCGCTCGATGAGGGACGGGATGTACGGGCGGTACTCAATTTTTATCCGGAATGCCCGGAAACGGAGACACGCCGGATATTAAAAGAGCGGAGTGAGCGCCTGAAAGAACGGCAGGTGGAGGACTTTTTTTCCGGCTGGATACATAAAAAACTGGCAGCTCTGTTTTTAAAACAGGCAGGAATCCGGCCAGATCGGACGGTTGGCAGCCTGACAGAGGCACAGATTCAGACGCTGGGGGATCTGCTCTGCCGGTTTGAGGTCAGCGTGAACGGTACAAATTCCTTTGAACAGGCACAGATCTGCTGCGGCGGCGTCGATGTGCGGGAGGTTGACGCACAGACGATGGAATCGAAGAAGGTAAAAGGGTTATATTTTGCCGGGGAGATTCTGGATGTCGATGGCATCTGCGGCGGTTATAATCTCCAGTGGGCGTGGAGCAGCGGCGCAGCAGCTGGAAAATGTGCTGGAAGGGAGTCAGATAAATGATACGAGTAAATCAGGTAAAACTGCCGGTCAGCCACAGTGAGGCGGATCTTCGCAAGAAAACTGCCAAAATGATGGGAGTATCGGCAGATCAGATACAGTCGGTGGAGCTGGTGCGCCAGTCTCTGGATGCGCGCAAAAAGCCAGATCTGTACTATTTATATGCATTAGATGTTGCAGTGGCAGGGAAAGAGGCGGCGATTGTCAAACGTGCGCGCAGTGTAAATGTGCAGATCCGAAAGGAAGAGGCGTACCGCCTACCCGATCCGGGAATAGAGCCGCTTCGGGAACGACCGGTAATCGTGGGTTTTGGTCCGGCAGGTATGTTTTGTGGTCTGATGTTGGCGCGTGCCGGATATCGCCCGCTTATTCTGGAACGGGGGCTGGATGCGGACAGCCGTGCAAAGGCGGTTGCACGCTATTGGACAGATGGAACGCTGGATCCGGAGTGCAATGTGCAGTTCGGCGAGGGCGGTGCAGGTACGTTTTCAGATGGAAAGCTGAATACGCTGGTCAAGGATCCGTCTGGGCGGAATAAGGAAGTGCTGAAAATCTTGGCGCAGGCGGGCGCGGATCCGACGATTACCTATGTGAACAAGCCGCACGTTGGAACGGATGTTCTGCGGACGGTGGTAAAGAATATTCGAAGTGAGATAGAAAGTCTGGGCGGTGAGGTACGGTTTGGCTGCCGTCTGGAAGACTTTGAGACACAGAATGGTCATTTGTGTTCCATCCGCGTCAGTGCCCGTAAAGGCACGTCGGAGGCAGGACGGACGGTGGAGGAGATTCCAGCATCGGCACTGGTGCTGGCGATCGGGCATAGCGCCCGCGATACGTTTGCGATGCTGGCAGAGAAACCGCTCGACATGCAGGCAAAGGCATTTGCGGTGGGACTGCGGATCCAGCACCCACAGACGCAGATCAACTTAAGCCAGTACGGACGGGAAGAAGCCGGGAATCTGGGGGCTGCCAGCTATAAGTTGACGGCACAGACCTCCGGAGGCAGGGGCGTGTATTCTTTCTGTATGTGTCCGGGCGGCTTTGTTGTAGATGCATCCTCAGAGCCGGGACGGCTGGCAATCAACGGCATGAGCAACCATGATCGTGCCGGTGCAAACGCAAACAGCGCCCTGATTGTGACCGTTACACCGGAGGATTTTCCGCAGCCGGGCACACTTGGCGGCGTGACGTTCCAGCGTCAGCTGGAGGAAGCGGCATACTGCTGCGGCGGCGGAAAAATCCCGGTACAGCTTTATGGAGATTTCCGGGAAAACCGGATTTCAACGGGATTTGGAGCAGTGACACCACAGTTTGAAGGACAGTTTGCATTTGGAAATCTGCGGGAGGTGCTGCCGGAAGCGCTTTCGGCAGCGATGTTAGAGGGAATGGAACATTTTGGACATGTGATTCATGGCTTTGACCGCGAGGATGCGGTTTTTGCCGGAGTAGAGAGCCGGACCTCCTCGCCGCTGCGGATTCCGCGTGACCACGCGACGATGGAGAGCAGCACGATCGCGGGCATCTACCCATGTGGCGAAGGCGCTGGATATGCGGGCGGCATTACCTCGGCGGCGATGGATGGGATGAAGACGGCAGAGGCAATTATCGCGAAGTATGCTATCCCCAAAATTAAAACAAGCATTATAAGAGGAGAAATGATAGATGAAACAGGAAAGAATTGACCGTATTAATACGTTATATCATAAGAGCCAGGCAGTTGGATTGACCGAAGAAGAGAAAAAAGAGCAGGCAGCGCTTCGGAAGGAGTACATTGAGTCAATCCGTGGAAATATGCGAGGACAGTTAAATTCGATACTGATTAAAGAGAAAGACGGTTCTATTACGGATCTGGGTAAGAAATACGGCGGCGTTACGGATACGAAGAATTAATTGAAGGGTAGAAGAGATGGTTATTCATTCATCTGGATCGCAGATATCAAAACAGGAGATTCGCGCATATGTCCTTCAAAAACGCCGGACTCTGCTGCCAGAAGAAAAACAACGATGGGATGAGGCGTTGTTAGAACGTTTCCACCCCTTCTTTCCATCAGCCGGGACGGCAGTGTATGCCTATACGAGTGTGCGCGGTGAGGCAAATACGGAATATTTGATTGACGAGCTGTTAAAGCGCGGCTGCCGGGTAGCGCTGCCGCGGGTGTTTGGGCGCGAGATGCGTTTTTTCTATGTCACAGATCGGAGCCAGCTTGTGACGGGGGCATATGGCATCCCGGAACCGGCGGACGGATGTCAGGAGGCAGATGCGCCGAAAGCGCTGGTGATCACGCCTGGCGTAGGGTTTTCCAAGGACGGAAACCGCATCGGTTATGGGGCGGGGTATTATGACCGCTTTTTTGCGGCAGAACCGGACCATATGGCGGTGGGACTCTGCTATGGATTCCAGTTGTTTCCGGCATTTGAAACCGAAAAGCACGATAAAAAAATGGCATATATTGTGACACCGGAGCAGACAATTAAAGTTTTGTAATGTCTGGCGCACTCGCGCGAAGCAGAAACATATCAAAGGCATACAGGAACAGAGCAGCCGTGTGGTAAACTCTGTTTTTGCTTCCAGATACATGAACCGGAGTATTTTGTAAGAAACTGGAAAGGATTCTGGCAGGAATGGGACTTGCGAAAATGAGCGCCATATAGTAATATTATCTAATGTATGAAATATTAGGATTATTAGGATAATGAAAGAATAGTAAGGAGCAATACAATTTATGGATTTACATACAAACGATTCGTCCGAATCCGCAGCAGGCGTGTTTGTGTCCGACAAATGTCAGATTCCGGTGGGCGGTATACCGCAGCAGGAACCGGATCGCCAGCAGTATTATATGGCACTCTGCCGCCAGAAGGTACAGGAGATTTCGGACAAACTGGGGCGTCCGCTGACCTGCTTTATCTCGACGTTTGGATGTCAGATGAATGCACACGATTCAGAAAAGCTTCTCGGTATTCTGCTGGAAGCAGGATTTGTGGAAGGAACCAGTGAGGAATCGGATTTCGTCCTCTACAATACATGTACAGTTCGTGAAAATGCGAACCTGCGCGTGTATGGACGTTTAGGGTATCTTCACAGCCTCAAGAAAAAGAATCCGCACATGATGATCGCACTCTGCGGCTGCATGATGCAGGAGCCGGAGGTTGTAGAGAAATTAAAGAAGAGCTACCGCTTTGTGGACTTGATTTTCGGCACGCACAATGTATATAAACTGGCAGAGCTGCTGGAACAGCGCTTTGAGACGGGGAAGATGGTCATCGATATCTGGAAAGGAACTGATAAGATCGTCGAGGATCTGCCGTCGGAGCGCAAATATACATTTAAGTCTGGCGTTAATATCATGTTTGGCTGCAACAATTTCTGCAGCTATTGCATCGTCCCGTATGTGCGCGGACGCGAGCGCAGCCGTGCGCCGGAGGACATCATCCGTGAGATTGAAGAGCTGGTTAAGAACGGCGTCGTGGAAATCATGCTGTTAGGGCAGAATGTCAATTCCTACGGAAAGAACCTGGAATCTCCAATTACCTTTGCAGAACTTCTGCGCCGGGTAGAGCGGATTGAGGGGCTTAAACGGATCCGTTTCATGACCTCCCATCCGAAGGATCTGTCGGATGAGCTGATCGAAGTGATGGCATCTTCCAAGAAGATCTGCCGCCATCTGCATCTGCCGCTTCAGTCGGGCAGCAGCGAGATCCTAAAGAAGATGAACCGCCATTACACGAAGGAGCAGTATCTGGAACTGGCAGAGCGCATCCGCAAGGCGGTACCGGATATTTCCCTAACGACGGATATCATCGTTGGATTTCCGGGAGAGACGGAGGAAGATTTCGAGGAGACACTGGAGGTTGTGCGGAAAGTCCGCTACGACAGTGCATTTACCTTTATTTATTCGAAGCGCACCGGAACTCCGGCGGCAGCGATGGAAAATCAGGTTCCAGAAGAAGTTGTCAAAGAACGTTTCGACCGTCTGCTCGCAGAGGTACAGGCGATTTCCGCACAGGTCTGTGGACGAGATGTCCATACGGTGCAGGAGGTTCTGGTGGAGGAACCGGACAGTCACGTGGAGGGACTGGTAACCGGACGTATGTCCAATAACACAATCGTTCATTTTCCAGGTGGAAAAGAGCTGATTGGTAAAATTGTTAAAGTATATCTGGAAGAATCCAAGGGATTTTACTATATGGGATCCCTAGTAGATTAAGGAGGATAAATTTATGAAAAAGCATTATAAAGGATTGACGGTTCTGCTGTCAGCCTGCATGCTGGCAGGAAGCGCTTCTGTCGCATATGCAGGACCGGCAGATGACATTGCAAACGGTACAGTCGGTATGCCGAACACCGGTTCGTCAACATCGGCAGAGCAGTTCAACCAGGGAACCGGGCAGCAGGATGAGAACACGGCACTTCATGTCGGCGTCAATTATCTGTATAATGCGGAAGGCGATATTTCTGCATTTGCGATGGATTTGAAAAACTTTGAGGGGATCGGCGGCGTGTCCTACCGTGCATATACCAACACAGGCGGTTATCTGTGGTGGTACCATGACGGCATCCAGACCGGTGTGGTTGGTTCTGGAAGCTGGGTAGAGGCGATTCAGATTCAGCTTTCCGGTCAGGCTGAGAAGATGTACGATGTTTACTATAGCGTTACATCCAGCGGTCAGGGCAAGATGGGATATGCGAAGAATGGCGAAGTGGCTGGTACCGTGGATATCGGCGAGAAGATCCTTTCGATTGAAGTCGTATTAGTTCCGAAGGGAACCGCAGGTCCGCAGAGTGCAGCACCGCGCTATAAATCAGCTGTTTCCAGCAGACTGAGCGTAGCAGAAAATGCAACGGTTATGTTCAATGAGGACGGAAGCGTATATAACGGCTGGCTTTCCGATGACTTTGTACGTTATTATTTTGAAAATGGCTACGCAAAGACCGGCTGGCAGTATATCGATGGTTACAAGTTCTACTTTGACTCCTGCGGTCGTCTGGTTCAGGACGTAGACAGCCTGATTGGCAAGCAGTCCGATTATCTCCTGAAGGTAAATAAGACACTGAACTGCCTGACGGTTTATGCAAAAGACGGCAATAACGGATATATTATTCCGGTGAAAGCGATGCTGACCTCCGTCGGTGATGATACACCGATTGGAACTTTCAAGACACCGGAGAAATATCGCTGGAGACTGATGGTAAATGATACCTACACCCAGTATGCAACCCGTATCACACAGGGATTCCTGTTCCATTCGATTACATACGCAACCCCGAATGAGAATAACCTTCTGACCGTCGGCTATAATGGTCTGGGTGTTTCCCGTTCTTTAGGCTGTGTACGCCTGAACTGTAGAAACTCCAAGTGGGTATATGATAACTGCCATCTGGGAACGACTGTACAGGTATACGAGGATGCCAATGTAGCATCTCCATTTGATAAGCCGGAGCTGGTACCGATCTCCGATCAGCAGACCTGGGATCCGACGGATCCGAAATTCAACTAAAATAAAACGACAGCGGTCTGTCCGGTCTGGCATTCAGATGAGTGAAGTGCCGGAAAACGGGCGGATCGCGATGAAGAGAGGTAAATTGTGGCACTTTCACCAATGATGACTCATTATCTGGAGACGAAAAAACAGTATCCGGACTGTATTCTGTTTTATCGTCTTGGCGATTTCTATGAGATGTTTTTTGAGGATGCCCAGACTGTTTCGAAAGAACTGGAACTTACCCTGACTGGAAAAGACTGCGGACTGGAGGAACGAGCGCCTATGTGCGGCGTTCCTTATCATGCCGTAGAGGGTTATTTGAGCCGTCTCGTCCAGAAGGGCTATAAGGTCGCCATCGCAGAGCAGATGGAGGATCCGAAACAGGCAAAGGGACTTGTGAAGCGGGAGGTAATCCGGGTGGTGACGCCGGGAACCCTGACAAATTCACAGGTTCTGGAGGAATCAAAAAACAATTACCTGATGGGAATTGTATACATAGACGGTGTATTCGGCGTTTCGACGGTTGATGTCAGCACGGGCGACTATCTTGTGACGGAGGTTCGCAACGAGCGCAGTCTGTTAGATGAAATTTATAAATTTTCGCCGTCGGAGCTTATCTGCAACGAGGCTTTTTACATGTCAGGAATCGATTTAGAGGACTTGAAAGTACGGTTAAATGCCGTGATCTCAGCACTTGAAAATCGGTTCTTTTCTGATGATTCCTGCCGGAGAATCCTGCGGGAACATTTTCATGTAGAGCACCTGGAAGCGTTGGGACTGGCGGACTATGAGACGGGCGCGATCGCGGCGGGTGCTGTCCTGCAGTATCTGTATGAGACGCAGAAAAATACGCTGGAACACCTGACGCGCCTGACTGTCTATACGACCGGACAGTTTATGATGCTGGATACGTCCACGCGCCGGAACCTGGAGCTTACTGAGACGCTCCGGGAAAAGCAGAAGCGAGGCACACTTCTCTGGGTGCTTGATAAGACGAAAACGGCGATGGGCGCCCGTATGCTGCGGACACTAGTGGAGCAGCCGCTCATCAGCCGGGAGGAGATCCTGCGCCGCCAGAATGCGATCGAAGAGCTGAACATGAACTATATCAGCCGCGAGGAGCTGTGCGAATATCTGAATCCGATCTACGATCTCGAACGTTTGATCGGACGCATCAGTTACCGGACGGCAAATCCGCGCGATCTCATCGCGTTTGGCAATTCACTGGCGATGCTTCCGTATATCAAACAGATTTTGAAGGAGTTTTCAGGCGAACTGCTTAAAAACCTGGAAGCCGCTCTGGATCCGCTGGCAGATTTGAAGGAACTGATTGACAAGGCGATCGTGGAAGAGCCGCCAATCACGGTGCGCGAGGGCGGCATCATCAAGGAAGGCTACCATGAGGAGGCAGACCGTCTGCGTCATGCAAAGACAGAAGGAAAAGACTGGCTGGCACAGTTAGAGCAGAGCGAGCGCGAAAAGACAGGCATCAAAAACCTGAAAGTCAAGTTCAATAAGGTATTTGGCTACTATTTTGAGGTGACGAATTCCTTTAAGGATCTGGTGCCGGATTATTTCATCCGTAAACAGACCCTGACAAACGCAGAGCGCTATACGACCGACCGGCTGAAAGAGCTGGAAGATATCATTCTCGGCGCCGAGGACAAGCTGGTTTCTCTGGAGTACGATCTATTCTGCCAGGTGCGCGACCAGATCGCGGGCGAGGTAAACCGGATTCAGAGTACCGCCCGTGCGATCGCGATGACGGATGTGCTGGCGTCTCTGTCGGTGGTGGCGACGCGTTACAATTACGTGAAACCTCATATCAACGAAAAGGGCATCATCCGCATCAAAAACGGACGTCATCCGGTCGTAGAGCGCATGATGGGCGGCGAGATGTTTGTCGCCAATGACACATATTTAGACAACGGAAAGAACCGGATTTCGATCATTACCGGTCCGAACATGGCTGGTAAGTCGACTTATATGCGTCAGACGGCGCTGATCACGCTGATGGCGCAGATCGGAAGCTTCGTCCCGGCGGATGAGGCGGATATCGGTCTCTGCGACCGTATTTTTACCCGTGTGGGCGCTTCGGATGATCTGGCATCCGGTCAGAGTACCTTCATGGTGGAGATGACCGAGGTTGCGAATATCCTGCGGAATGCGACGAAAAACAGCCTTCTGATTCTCGATGAGATCGGACGCGGTACGAGTACCTTCGACGGCCTTTCGATCGCCTGGGCGGTTGTGGAGTATATTAGTAATACGAAGATTCTGGGTGCTAAGACGCTGTTTGCGACACATTACCATGAACTGACAGAGCTGGAAGGAACCTTAAGCGGCGTCAACAACTACTGTATCGCGGTCAAGGAACAGGGCGACGATATCGTCTTCCTGCGTAAAATCGTGAAGGGTGGCGCCGATAAGAGCTACGGCATCCAGGTGGCGAAGCTTGCAGGCGTTCCGGCTCCGGTCATCGATCGGGCAAAAGAACTGGTGGAAGAGTTGAGCGATGCCGACATTACAGCGCGTGCGAAGGAGATTGCAGAAAATGGTCCGGGAACCCAGACGCGCAAAAAGGTGGCAAAACCGGACGAGGTAGATCTGCAGCAGATGTCGATCTTTGACACGGTCAATGAGGACGATATCATCAAGGAGATCATGGAACTGGAAGTAAACCGGATGTCTCCGCTGGATGCGCTCAATACATTAGATAAGCTGCAGGCGAAGCTGAAAAACCGGTGGATGCACCAGTAAAAAAGAGTTTAGGAAGGATGTGGAGGAGATAGATGGCTGCGATTCAGGTCTTGGATTCCAATACAATCAATCAGATTGCAGCCGGCGAGGTCATTGAACGGCCGGCGTCGGTTGTCAAGGAGCTTTTGGAGAATGCGATCGATTCGAAGGCGACGGCGATCACGGTGGAGATTCAGGGCGGCGGTCTGCAGACGATCCGGGTGACGGATAACGGAAGCGGCATTGTGCGCGAGGAGATCCCACTGGCATTTAAGCGCCATGCGACCAGCAAGATCCGGACGGCGTCGGATTTGTTTCAGGTGGCATCGTTAGGGTTCCGCGGCGAGGCGCTGGCGTCGATCGCGTCAGTGGCGAAGGTGGAACTGATCACGAAAACAAACGATTCGATCAGTGGTTCCCGTTACCGCATCGAGGGCGGCGAGGAACTGGGACTGGAGGAGGTCGGTGCGCCGGAGGGTACGACCTTTATCGCCAGAGATCTGTTCTACAATACACCGGTACGCCGGAAGTTTTTAAAAACGCCGGCGACAGAAGGATCCCATGTGGCAGATTTAGTCGAAAAGATTGCCCTGTCGCATCCGGAAATCTCCATCCGTTTCATCAATAACAACCAGAGCCGTCTCCATACCTCTGGAAATCATAACTTAAAAGATATAATTTATGCGGTCTTTGGACGCGAGATCACGGCAAACCTGATTGAGGTGGATGCCGGAGCTGATCCGATCCGGGTAGGCGGCTTCATCGGTAAGCCGCTGATCGCGCGCGGCAACCGCACGTATGAAAATTATTTCATCAACGGACGCTATATCAAGAGCAGTATCATCGGAAAGGCGATCGAGGACGCATATAAACCGTTCATGATGCAGCACAAGTATCCATTTACGATGCTGCAATTTACGATCGATCCGTCGTATATTGATGTCAACGTCCATCCGGCGAAGATGGAGATCCGTTTCAGGGACGGCGAACAGATCTACCGGACGGTCTACCATACGATCGCGATGGCACTCGCTAACCGGGAACTGATTCCGGCGGTTTCGCTGGAGAATGAGAAGGATGCAGAGAAAGAGCTGAAGATTCCGGGGCTGGAAAAGGGAGTGCTGCCGGAGCTTCCAACCAGAAAGATGGAAAGCAGCCAGGGCAGCCGTCCGTCCTTAAAACCGGTCCGTATCCGTGAGGAACATCCGGAACCGTTTGAGACGAAACGTCTGGGGGCGTCGCAGGCAGAAATGATGTCGGTCTCGGAAGATATGCCGGGATATGGGGCTGAAAACGGCAGCGGATCAAATGCGGCTGTGTCAGGAACGGGGCGGTTCGATGAAGGGTTTGGAAGAACCGACACAACCGGCAGAGTTGAAAATGTTTCAATTAATACAGAGTCAGATCTGCCAGAGCCGGCCACGTCAGCGCCTTCCAGCGAATCCATCTCAGCTTCAGCGGGGCAAACTGCATCTCCTGCATCTGTTTCAACGGGATCGACCCAGTCCGCCCCATCTGAAAAGCCCCGTCAGATGGATCTGTTTGAAGATAAACTCCTGACCAAACCGGCGCGTGCGAACCACCGCCTGATTGGACAGCTGTTTGACACATACTGGCTGGTGGAGTATCATGATAATCTGTACATCATTGATCAGCATGCGGCGCATGAGAAAATCCTCTATGAGCGGACGATGGCATCCCTTCAAAAGAGGGAGTACACCTCCCAGATGATCGATCCGCCGATCATTTTGAGTCTCAACAGTAGTGAGCAGCTCAAATTAGAGCAGTATATGGAACATTTTACCTCGATCGGATTTGAGATTGAGCCGTTTGGCGGCAAGGAGTACGCGGTGCGTGCCGTTCCGGCGAACCTCTTTTCCGTCGCAAAACGCGAGCTTCTGATGGAGATGATCGACGATCTGGCGGAGGGCAATGGAAGCGGAACCCCGGATCTCATCAATGAGCGTGTGGCGACGATGTCGTGTAAGGCGGCGGTCAAGGGCAATCACACATTATCATTTGCCGAAGCGGACAAGCTGATCGATGAGCTTCTGGAACTCAAAAATCCGTATGCGTGCCCACATGGACGCCCAACGATCATATCGATGAGCAAATATGAGTTGGAGAAGAAATTCAAACGGATTGTATAACCCATTAAAAGGAGAGAAAGTCTTATGGGAAATCTGGAACAAGCGGCTGAAAAAAAGCCCCTGATTGTCCTGACCGGACCGACGGCAGTCGGAAAAACGGCGCTGTCCATTCAGCTTGCCAGGCGGATCGGCGGCGAGATCATCAGCGCGGATTCGATGCAGGTGTACCGCCACATGGATATCGGTACGGCAAAGATACGCCTGGAGGAGATGGACGGTGTGCCGCACCATCTGATCGATATTTTAGAGCCGACTGAGGATTTCAATGTCGTGCGGTTTCAGGCGCTTGCCCGCGCGGCGGCGGAAGATATTTACAGCCGCGGAAAAATTCCGATCGTGGCAGGGGGAACCGGCTTTTATATTCAGGCACTGCTCAATGATATTGATTTCACCCAGATCGACGAAAATACGCAGTTTCGGGAGGAGATGGAACGCCTGGCAGCCGAACAGGGGGCGGAAGTCCTGCATGAGCGCCTGCGGGCGGTCGATCCAGAATCGGCGGAGGCGATCCACGCAAACAATGTAAAACGTGTGATCCGCGCGCTGGAATATTATGAGCAGACGGGCGAGAAGATTTCTGCCCACAATGAGGCGGAGCGGGCAAAGACTTCACCGTACCATTTCTTCTATTATGTATTAAATACCGATCGGGCGGTTCTCTATGAGCGGATCGAGAAGCGGATCGATGAGATGATGGAAGAGGGACTGGTCGAGGAAGTGAGGCAGCTTCAAGCGATGGGCTGTCGCCGTGATTCAGTGGCGATGCAGGGACTTGGATATAAAGAAATTCTGGCATATTTAAATGGCGAAATGTCGTTGGAGACAGCGGTCAATATCCTGAAACGCGATACGCGCCATTTTGCGAAACGTCAGCTTACCTGGTTCCGGCGGGAACGCGACGTGCGTTTCTTATATTTGCCGGAATTTGATAATGACCGGGAACGCGTGCTGGAACATATTCTGCAGGAATTAGCGGCGGAAGCGGGGATTATGGAGTGTGATTCATAAGATGGATGGAACACTCCAAATTATAATCAAGAAAAGTTAAAGAAACAAATAAAGAATTATAGAATAACCGACAAAAGGAAAGGAACTACCATGGAGTTAGAGAAAATGTATGGCGACCTCGGCATTTCGAAAGAAGTGCTTGAATATGGAGCCAGAATCGAAGCGGCTCTGGAAGACCGTTTCACAGAGATCGATGGCAATGCAGAGTACAATCAGTTAAAGGTAATCGCTGCGATGCAGAAAAACCGCGTCAGCGATATTCATTTTTCCGGTACAACCGGATATGGTTACAACGACCTCGGACGTGAGACGCTGGAACAGGTATATGCGGATGTATTCCACACTGAGGACGCGTTGGTGCGCCCGCAGATCGTGTGCGGAACGCACGCGCTCTACACGGCATTAGCCGGAAACCTGCGCCCGGGCGACGAGCTGCTTTCGCCGGTGGGAAAACCGTATGATACTCTGGAGGAAGTGATCGGCATCCGCGAGTCCAACGGTTCCCTGCGGGAGTACGGCATTTCATACCGTCAGGTTGACCTGCTGCCGGACGGAACCTTCGATTACGACGGCATCCGCGCGGCGATCAACGAGAAAACAAAATTGGTAACCATCCAGCGTTCCAAGGGATACGCATCCCGTCCAACCCTCTCGGCAGAGCAGATCGGTGAACTGATTGCATTTGTCAAATCCATCAAACCGGAAGTGATCTGTATGGTAGACAACTGCTATGGCGAATTCGTTGAGCGGATCGAACCGAGCGATCTCGGTGCGGACATGGTAGTCGGTTCCCTGATTAAAAACCCGGGCGGCGGACTGGCGCCGATCGGCGGCTATATCGCCGGAACCAGACAGTGCATCGAAAATGCAGCGTACCGCCTTGGTTCTCCGGGGCTCGGACGGGAGGTCGGCGCGAGTCTTGGCGTCAACCAGTCCTTCTTCCAGGGACTTTTCCTGGCACCGACTGTTGTATCCGGCGCATTAAAGGGAGCTATCTTTGCGGCAAACGTCTATGAGCGCCTGGGCTTTGATGTGGTTCCGAACAGCACGGAGCCGCGCTATGATATCATTCAGGCGATCACGTTTGGAAAACCGGAGGGTGTTATTGCGTTCTGCCAGGGCATTCAGGCGGCGGCGCCGGTTGACAGCTATGTATCGCCGGAACCGTGGGATATGCCGGGGTATGATTCCCAGGTTATTATGGCAGCAGGTGCCTTTATCCAGGGATCCTCGATAGAGCTTTCCGCGGATGGTCCGATCAAACCGCCGTACAGCGTATTCTTCCAGGGCGGACTGACCTGGTACCATGCGAAGTTAGGCATTTTAATGTCCCTGCAGAAGCTTCTGGATGCAGGCATAGTAAAACCTGAGCAGCTCAAAATCGACTAGAAATGACGTTTTTTGAATGATTTTGTAATTAATTTTAAGAAAACTTTAAAAAAAAATCTGCCGGACTGTCTATACACATTCCGGCAGTTTGTGCTAAGATAATAAAGATTATAGAAAGGGGCGGTATTCGGTATCATGAATCGAGCAAAAAATTTCTGGATTCTGCTGCTGCTTCTGATGACAGGGATTGTGTTAGGTGGATTTATCGGAAATATGGCATCCGGCGTCAGGGGACTGTCGTGGCTGAATTACGGACAATCATTCGGTCTGATGGACCCGGTTGTTCTTGATTTAGGAATCCTGGTTATCACGTTTGGTCTGTCAATCCGGGTGACGATGGCGAGCATCATCGGCGTTGTCATTGCACTGATCGCATATCGTCTGATTTAATCAAAGAATCCCGCCAGGCGGGAATGGCTTTCTGTATGCAGAGGAGAGGCACGCAGGAGGACAATCAATGAAAAAAGAAATAAAGAAACCAGTAAAAAGTTTTGAACCGACCGCTGGATGGCGTCTTACCATGAAAGATATCCCTGAAAAAGACCGCCCCTACGAAAAATGTGAGAGGGAGGGAGTTGGGGCACTGACGGACGCCGAGCTTTTAGCGATCCTTATCCGGACCGGAAACCGGCAGGAGTCGGCACTTTCCCTGGCAACCCGGATTCTGGCGCAGGCGCAGCCGCCGGGAATTTTAGGGCTTTTGCATCTGACTCTTCCAGAACTGATGGAGCAGAAAGGAATCGGCAGGGTCAAGGGAATCGAACTTTTGTGTGTGGGAGAACTGTCACAGCGGATCTGGCGCACCTTGACGCTTTCAGAAGCGCCTGCGTTTACGGCACCGGAGGCGATCGCCGCTTTTTATATGGAGGAAATGCGTCACAAAGAGCAGGAAGAGATGCACCTGATGATCCTCAATACGAAGCAGAGGCTGATTCGGGATATCCTGCTGTTTCGGGGAACCTTCAATCACTCTCCGGCGTCTCCGAGGGAGATATTTATCGAGGCGCTGCGCTATCATGCAGCCAGCATCGTTTTAGTACATAATCATCCGAGCGGGGATCCTACCCCCAGTGCGGAGGATCGGCGGACGACCGTCCGGATTCAGGAGGCGGGCGCTATGCTGGGAATCCGGCTTTTGGATCATGTGATTATCGGCGAACAAGCCTATTTTAGTTTCAAAGAACGGGGAATACTATCATTATGAAAAACAGCAAGTATATTCTGGCAGGTATGTCAGCCTTCTGTCTTGTGCTGATTACAGCAACGTCTATCAAATCAAGCTTTCTGATGCCGCTTCGGACGGGTGTCGGTTTTGTTCTGGTACCGCTGCAGTCAGGCGTCAACGCGATTGGCACAGGTCTCTACAATACGCTTGAAAATTTTTCCTCCCTGCGGGAGGCGCAGGAGGAGAACAAAAATCTCCAGATGCGTCTGGACCAGATGGTGGAAGAGAACAACCGCTTGCAGTCGGAGCTTTACGAGTTAGACCGTCTCAGAGAGCTGTATCAGCTTGATCAGGAATATATGCAGTATAAAAAAATAGCCGCCCGTGTCATTGCAAAGGACTCTGGAAACTGGTTTCAGGTATTCCGGATCGACAAGGGAGCGGACGATGGCATTCAGGAAGATATGAACGTCATGGCAGGCGGCGGACTGGTCGGTATTGTAACCGATGTCGGGGCAAACTATGCAACTGTCCGCGCGATCATCGATGACGACAGCAACGTCAGCGGCATGTCCCTGCGGACCGGCGATACCTGTAATGTATCCGGCAACCTGACGCTTTACCAGGATGGACGGCTGGGACTTGACCATATCAAGAAAGAGGCAGATATCCAGGAGGGCGACAAGATCGTGACCTCCAACATCAGCGATATTTTCCTGCCGGGCATTCTCATCGGTTATGCCTCCGGGCTGACGACCGATGCCAACAACGTAACCAAATCCGGTACAATCATTCCGGTTGCAGATTTTGATAACCTGCAGGAGGTACTGGTAATCACCCAGCTGAAAAATGGGGATGGAGGCGACAATAATGCGGAAGCTGCTGATTAACCTTGTCATGCTGATTCTGGCATTCACGATCCAGATCTGCGTGTTCCCACAGATCGCCTTCTTATCTTCGGCTCCGAACCTGCTGCTGATTGTGGTGTTTGTGTGCAGCTTCATCGAGGGGCGCGAGCGGGGGATGTTCTACGGGCTGGTGGCAGGTCTTTTTATGGATCTGTTTTACAGTGGACCATTTGGCTTTTATACACTGTTTTTCATCAATCTGGGGTATGTCAGTGGAATCTGCAACAAGTATTATTATGAAGACTACATCACGCTGCCGCTGCTTTTGAGCCTGGCAAGTGATTTAATCTATAACCTGTACATCTATGTATTCCGGTTCCTGATACGGAATCGTCTGAATTTTGGGCATTATCTGGTCTCCATCATTATCCCGGAGATCATATTTACCACGGTTACGACGCTTGTCGTATACCGGTTTTTCCTTTTTATCAACCGGAAACTGAAAGAATGGGAACAAAGGAGAGATTCGAACATTGTTTGATGACCTGAAAGAATATCTGCGAGAATGGTTCAAAAAAGTGATTACCTCCCGGCTTTTTGTCCTGGCGGTTGTGTTCTGCCTGATGTCGTCCGCATTGGTGATGCGGTTGTTCAATCTGCAGATCATCAAGGGCGAAGAGTATCAGGATGCATATACAGCGATGACGGAAAAAGTCATAAAGACTGCCAGCACGCGGGGTAATATCTACGATCGGAACGGCAATGTGCTGGCGTACAACGAACTGGCATACGACGTTACCATACAGGATACCGGTGCGTACAAGACGGATGCACAGTGGAACACGATGCTCTACGATCTGGTATCGATCTTGAATAAACACGGTGAGAGCGCACAGACCAGTTTAGAGCTTACGCTCGATCACGATGGAAATGTCGTGTATACCTCCGAGACACAGTCCGGACGCAAGCGATTTCTGCGTGATTATTATGGTCTTAAAAATGTGGATGAGATGGACGATTCAGATGGAAAATACCCGTCTGACATTTCAGCGCCAGATCTGCTGGAGCGGATGAAAAAGGAGTACCACCTGACACTCGGTGACGATAAGAACCGGGACGGGCGCCCGCTTGACAAAGACGGCAATCCGATCGATGTTTCGGATGAGGTGGCGCTGCAGATCGTCGGTATCCGCTACACGATGCGTTTTACCGCGTTCCAGAAGTACGAATCGACAACGATCGCGACGGATATCAGCGATGAGACTGTTGCAGACATTTTAGAGCACGCAGCCGATCTGGTGGGCGTCAATATACAGGAATCGACGATCCGTGTGTACAATGAAAGCATCTACTTTGCGCCGATCATTGGATATACGGGAAAAGTAACGAGCGAACGTCTGGAGGAGTTAAAGGCGGTCAATGATGACTATGAGTTAAATGATGTCGTAGGTCGTACCGGCATCGAATCCTCGATGGAGCTGGAATTAAAGGGTAAGAAAGGTTCCCAGACGGCATATGTAGATAACGTCGGAAGAATCCTAAGCGTGACCGGGGAAGTCGCACCGGTGGCAGGCAACGATATCTGGCTGACCCTCGATTTGAACCTTCAGAAGGGTATTTACCACATTCTGGAGAAGCAGCTGGCGGGCGTCTTGTTAAAGACGATTGTCAACCAGGATGAGAAAGATATCGCTTATATCGATTCTTCCAGTATTAAGATACCGATCAAGAAGGCATACTTCCAGCTGATCAACAACAACGTCCTCTCGATTGACAATTTTGCTTCCGAAGAGGCATCCGATGTGGAACAGCAGATTTATCAGAAGTACGAGAGCTCACGCGTGCGGATTGAACAGGAACTGCGGGGCGAACTGCAGTCTGAAAATGCAACGCCGATGAACGCGCTTTCAGAGGAAATGCAGGCATATATGCAGTATATCTATTCGTATCTTTCTTCCAGCAATAAGGCGATTGTCCAGCGTGATGCGATCGATACGTCCAGTGACATGTATCAGGCGTGGAAGAACGGTACGATCAGTCTGCGGGAATACTTATATTATGGAATTGCCAACAACTGGATCGATACGACGAAGCTGGACATCCAGAGCCGGTATTCGAATGCGGACGATGTCTTCACGGCACTGCTGGACGACTGTTTCCGCGATCTGGAACAGGATCCGGCATTCGAGAAACTGATTTATCAGTATTTAATCAATAACAATGTTGTGACCGGGCGCGAGCTCTGCATGGCGCTCTATTCCCAGAATGTGCTTGCATACGATGAGAATGAGGTCAACCTGCTGCGTGTCAGCGGGGAAGAATATGCGTACCAGTTCCTGATGAATAAGATCCGCAATATTGAGATCACACCGGCGCAGCTGGCACTTGACCCGTGTACGGCGAGCTGTGTCGTGACGAGCGCGAAGACTGGCGAGGTGCTGGCAATGGTATCTTATCCAAGCTATGACAACAACCGGATTTCGGACAGCACCTATTTTGCCCAGCTAAATGCCGATCAGTCGCTGCCGCTGCGAAACAATGCGACGCAGACGCTGAAAGCACCAGGCTCCACCTTTAAGCCGATCACGGCGATTGCAGGTCTGGAAGAGGGGGCAATCACGCTTTCTGATATGATTAACTGTACCGGTATTTATGAGGAAGTCAGCAATCCGATCCGATGCTGGAAATATCCGGGCTTCCACGGACCGTTAAATGTCGTGGGAGGTATCGAAAATTCCTGTAACTATTTCTTCTCGGAGGTGGCGCACCGCCTGTCCACAGAGGCAGATGGAAGCTACAAACCGGAGAAAGGTCTGGAGACGCTGAAAAAATACGCGACCATGTTCGGTTTGGACCGGACTTCGGGCATTGAAATCTCGGAGGCGACGCCGTCTATCAGTGATACCGATCCGGAGCGTTCCAGTATGGGACAGGGTACGCACCAGTTTGCGAGCGTGCAGCTTGCCCGCTATGTGACGGCGCTTGCCAACCGCGGCACGGTCTATGATCTGAGCTTGATTGATAAGGAGACGGATTCCCAGGGTAATCTGGTCAAGGATTATTCGCCGGCTGTGGCGTCAACCCTTGATTTCCAGACAAGCACCTGGGATGCAGTCCACCAAGGTATGCGCCAGGTAGTTACCAACAGTTCGACCAAGCGCGTGTTTGATGGTCTGGACGTACACGTGGCCGGTAAGACCGGTACGGCGCAGGAGTCCCAGAAACGGGGCAACCACGCGTTCTTTATTTCGTTTGCACCGTATGAGAATCCGGAAATTTCGGTGACGGTCAGTATCCCGAATGGATATTCTTCTTCGAATGCGGCGATGGTGGCAAAACACGTATATCGTTACTTCTATGGCTATGCGAGTCTGGATGATATCCTGAATTCAGGAGCATTGGATGCGTCCAATGAACGAATCAATGGAGATTAAGAGGTGATGGAACTATGAAAAGTTCCGTAGTAATAAAGGGATGTAAGTCCGGTATGACGGTAATTCTGAATCCGGACACCCCCTTTGAACAGTTACTGGAGGATGTAGGGAAAAAGTTTAAAGAAAGTGAAAAATTCTGGGGATCCGCCCAGATGACGCTGACCCTGGAGGGGAGAGAACTGACCCCAATCGAGGAACTGCAGGTGACGGATGCGATTACCGCCAATTCCCAGATAGAGATTCTCTGTCTGCTGGATACTGACGCTAACCGTATCGCCCGCTGTGAAAAGGCGCTGACCGAGCGGCTGATGGAACTGACTGCCCGGACGGGACAATTCTATAAGGGTAATTTATCCCGGGGCGATCTGCTGGAATCCGATGCGAGCATCGTGATCATCGGGGATGTGGAGCGCGGCGCGCGTGTCAGCGCACGGGGCAATGTCGTCGTTCTTGGCACGCTGGCGGGTTCCGCCCATGCTGGGGCGGCGGGAAGTGAGGACGCGGTGATCACCGCGCTGGAAATGTCGCCGATGCACCTTCGGATTGCTGATCTGACAGCCAAAACGCGCAGCCAGGGTAAAAAGATGGGGCGCGGACCGATGATTGCATCGGTATCCGATGGAAACATTGACGTAGAATCGGTCAAAAAAAGTTTTTTAGATTATTTTCATTTTATTTAGCGTATTTAATGGATTTAAGACTGGAATTATTCTACTTTTTAGAGTAGAATAAAATGGTAAAACAGAATACAGGAGGATGTTCCTATGAGCGAAGTTATCGTTATTACTTCCGGAAAAGGAGGCGTCGGCAAAACGACAACCTCAGCGAACGTCGGCACCGGGCTTGCCATGCTTGGCAAACGGGTGGTTCTCATCGACACCGATATCGGTCTGAGAAACCTGGATGTCGTCATGGGACTGGAAAACCGGATTATCTACAATCTGGTCGATGTGATCGAGGGAAACTGCCGGATGAAGCAGGCGCTGATTCGAGACAAAAGATATCCTGACCTGTTCTTATTACCTTCCGCCCAGACGCGGGACAAGTCGTCCGTGAGTCCGGGGCAGATGATAAAATTAGTAGAAGACTTAAGAGAAGAGTTTGATTACATACTGCTTGACTGTCCCGCCGGGATTGAGCAGGGCTTTCGTAATGCGATCGCCGGGGCGGACCGGGCGCTGATTGTCACGACACCGGAGGTATCCGCGATAAGGGATGCTGACCGGATCATCGGACTTTTAGAAGCATCCGGGGTCGGGCGTATGGACCTGATCATCAACCGGATCCGGAGCGATATGGTGCGCCGGGGCGATATGATGTCGGTGGATGATGTGATGGATATTCTGTCTGTCCCTGTGATTGGCACAGTCCCGGACGATGAGGATATCGTTATATCCACGAATCAGGGCGAACCGCTGGTCGGCATGAATGGATATGCCGGGCAGGCATATTTAAACATATGCAAACGAATACTTGGAGAATCGGTACCATTTATACAGCTTGATGCGTCTCCGGGCTTCTGGTCCCGGATATCCGGCTTCCTCAAACGTGCATAGGAGGGGACGCTATGATTCTGATTGCAGAACTGTTTACGAAAAAGAATTCCGGCGAGATAGCCAGAAAGCGTTTAAAACACCTTCTGACTGCCGATCGGGCGGGCTGTTCGCCGGAACTTCTGGATCTGATTCGCGCAGATTTCCTGAGGAGCGTGTCACGTTATCTGGAGATTGATCCGGGGGATGTGACACTCCGGATTCTGAGGACATCCTCAGAACAGCCGGCGGAGGTATTCCCGGCGGTCTGTGCGTCGGTGCCGGTTCTTACTTTAAGGAGCCATTTACAGCATGATATTCGATTACCAATTTAGAAATTACAACTTTCGAGCCCTCATTTATATGATTCTGCTGAGTGTTCTCGGCATTTTGGTTGTCGGGAGCGCCAGCAATCAGGACCGTTCCTCTGTGATAAAACAGATTATCGGAGTGGTTGTATCCCTGATTATCTGTCTGGTTCTGTCTTTGATTGATTACCATCAGTATTTCCGATTTACCACGCTTATCTATGTGGTCTGTGCCGGAATGCTGGCGGCAGTTCTTTTGTTTGGACGTACCACCAAGGGCGCGACCCGCTGGCTGCGGATCGGCGGGATTCAGATCCAGCCGTCCGAGTTTGTAAAGATCGGTCTGATCCTCATCCTGGCGAATTTTCTTTCCAGAAACCGGGAGAAAATCAATGAGCCAAAGACATTGGGGATGACGGCGCTTATCTGTGCCCTTCCGGTCGGCATGGTATATTTACAGCCGAACCTTTCCACCACCATCGTCATCTGCTTCATGATTCTGTGCATGGTTTATGTAGCCGGTATCAGTTACAAATGGATTGCCGGTGCGGTGGCGGTCGGGGTACCTGGATTTGCGGCGCTTATCTATCTGTCGCTGCAGGGATTCATCCCGTTTCTCCAGAAATACCAGGCACAGCGTATCATGGGAAAGATTTTCCACAGCAGCAGTGAATTTACGGATCTGAACCGTCAGCAGGATAACTCCATGATGGCGATCGGCTCCGGGCAGCTGCGCGGCAAGGGGCTTTTTAACAACACATTAAGCTCCGTCAAGAATGGAAATTTCCTCTCGGAGGAACAGACGGACTTTATCTTCGCTGTTATCGGAGAGGAGCTTGGGTTTGTCGGCGGCGTGGCGGTCATTGCCCTCTATGCGCTGCTGGTGTATGAGTGCCTCTGGATTGCAGCGCGCGCGAAGGACACAGCTGGACGTCTGATTGCATCGGGCATGGCGGCGCTTCTGGCGTTCCAGAGTTTTGCCAACATTGCGGTAGCCACGGGAATCTTCCCGAACACGGGTCTTCCGCTTCCTTTCATAAGCTCCGGACTTAGTTCGCTGCTCAGTATGTTTATCGGAATGGGAGTTGTTCTCAATGTTGGATTGCAACGAAATAACGTAACCGTTCAGTAAGTACATGCATGGACTGTGAAGCTGCATGAAAATTGAATTTTATGGTTATGAAAAATAGGAATCATTAAGGAGGCAGGTATAGATGTATATCGGGTTAATCGCACATGATGCGAAGAAAAAACTGATGCAGAACTTCTGTATCGCATATCGCGGCATCCTGAGCAAGCATGAACTCTATGCGACAGGAACGACAGGCCGCCTGATTGAGGAGGTTACGAATCTGACCCTCCATAAATATCTGCCGGGTCATCTGGGAGGTTCCCAGCAGCTCGGCGCACAGATCGAACACAATCAGATCGATCTGCTGATTTTCCTGCGCGATCCGTTGGCGCCGAAGCCGCATGAGCCAGATGTTAATGATGTTGTCCGCCTCTGTGATATTCACAATATCCCGATGGCGACAAACCTGGCGACGGCAGAGCTTCTCGTTAAGGCGCTTGACCGCGGCGATATGGAATGGCGGGAGATGTACAAATGAGAAAACAGACAATCGGACTTGCGGGCGCACTGATGCTTTGCGGTATCAGCATGCTGACTGGCTGTGGTGCCCGCGGTCTGGAACAGGCATATTCATTTCAAGAACGGGAAACGCAGATGACGCCAGCGGCAGGTGCCGGGCTGGCGCCCTTTTTTGCCTCTTCTCTCTGCGTACCGGAATCTGCAGACGGCGATATTGCTCCAGATGATGCGGTGACGGCGCAGGCGGGCGCATTGTTTGATGTGACCGACTCCAGCGTTATATATGGTAAGAACATCTATGACCAGATGTACCCGGCGAGCATCACGAAGGTAATGACGGCGATCATCGCGATCGAGGAAGGCAATCTTTCCGATGCGGTGACGGCAAATGACGATGTCGTGATCCATGAGGCAGGCGCTTCGATGGCAGGCATCAAGCCGGGCGATACCTTTACGCTGGAGCAGCTTTTATACGGACTGATGATTCCGTCCGGCAACGATGCAGCCAATGCGATTGCGGATCATATCGCCGGAAGCACGGATGCGTTTGTGGAGAAGATGAATGCAAAAGCGAAGGAACTCGGTGCGACCCACACGCATTTTGTCAATGCAAATGGTCTGCACAGTACCGATCACTATACGACGGCGTATGATCTCTACCTGATTTTCAACGAGGCGCTTAAACTGCCGCTATTTTGTGAGATCATCAACGCGCAGTCTTATACAGCTGATTATACCGATGCAAATGGAGCCGCAAAACAGCAGGTCTGGAAGGTTGGCAACTGGTATCTGAAGGGAGACCGCGAGGCACCGGAGGGAGTGACTGTCTTAGGCGGCAAAACCGGCACCACACAGGCGGCTGGCTACTGCCTGATCATGGCGAGCGATGGGGACGATGGCAAGGAATATATATCGGTTGTGCTAAAATCTGCAAATCGTCCGTCACTTTATGACAATATGACGGAAATTTTGACTAAAATTTCAAATAAGTGATTGCAATATTTATGAATTTATACTATAATTATTTATACAATAAAAGATTTTACATACAACTTAAATAAACTCAAGGAGGAGATTGTTATGGTTCAGATCATCGCAGGAGCAAAGGGAAAAGGAAAAACTAAATATTTACTCGATATGGCGAACACGGCTGTCAAAGAAGCCAAGGGTTCCGTTGTCTATCTGGATAAGAGTTCCAAACATATGTATGAGTTGAATAACCAGATTCGCCTTATCAATGTACAGGAATATCCGATTGATACCAGCGATGGATTTATCGGATTTATTTGTGGTATTATCTGCCAGGATCACGATCTGGAGCAGATGTATCTTGACAGCTTCCTGAAACTTGCCTGCCTCGAGGGAGCGGATATTGAAGAGACCTACAAGACGCTGGAGACCATCAGTGAGAAATATCATGTAAAATTCGTTTTAAGCATATCCATGAATGCAGCCGATCTTCCAGAGTGCGCGAAAGAAAGTGTTGTAGTATCTTTATAAGAGATTCAAAATGAACGAAACCGCAGCTGTCAGCGCAGGGCGGAGACAGGAGACTGTCCGATTCATCTGAAAAAGGAGAATTGGATGGTCTCTTTTTGCGCATAGGAAACTTCGCCCTATGGCAAAAAACGCTCATTACCACAGTGATGAATACGATAAGTACCTGCGCTTCAGAATCCGGCGGAAACCGGATTTCTGAAGCGTAGTACATATCCGGTGGCTGCTTGGCGGATGAATGAGCCGTAACCGGCGGCCAGAACAACCGGATTTGAGATGTCCCCGTCAGCTTCTTAGTTTTTGGGCTAATTGAGGGAGTAATTGTAGACATTGATCGCCGACTGGTGTAAAATATTAGTTAGAATTTTTTTGAAATTATGGCTGAATTTGGAAAATTTTAACGATATATAACAGAAAGGTGGATTTTCTATGCAGTACGATTTTGACACACCGATCGATCGGACCCATACTTGGTCGATCAAGCATGATTTTAAGAAAGAAAATGGGAAGGCGGATGATATTCTGCCGCTCTGGGTGGCGGATATGGATTTCCGATCGCCGGACAGTGTGGTTGAGGCGCTGAAAAAGGCAGTAGATCACGGGATTTTCGGTTACAGCCGGGCAGATGAGTCGTACTTTGATGCGGTGGCAGCGTGGTATCAGAAACGCCATCACCTGACTCTGCAGCCGGAGTGGATGACCTGCACGCCAGGTATCGTGTTTGCACTCTCGATCGCAGTGCGGGCTTTTACCCAGGAGGGCGATGCGGTGTTGATCCAGCCGCCGGTCTACCATCCATTCAGCCGGGCGATCCTCCGCAATAAGCGGACGCTGGTGGAGAATCCGCTGGTTTTAAAAGATGGACATTATGAGATGGATCTGGAAGATCTGGAGCAGAAGGTGCTGGATGAGCATGTCAAACTGATGATTTTATGCAATCCGCACAATCCGGTTGGCCGTGTCTGGACGAGGGAAGAGCTGACCGCACTGGCTGACATCTGCCTGCGTCACCATGTATACGTGATCAGCGACGAGATCCATGGCGATTTTGTATGGCAGGGGCATGAGCAGACTCCGTATGCGTCGATTTCAGAGGAAGCATGCCTTCATTCGATGATGTGTACAGCGCCGAGCAAGACCTTCAATCTGGCTGGCATGGCGACATCAAACCTCTTTATCCCGGATCCGGAGATGCGGCGTAAATTCCGGTCGGAGCTGCTGGATGTTGGTCAGGAAAATATGAACCGTCTGGGATTGTTCGCCTGTCGTGCAGCGTATGAAGGCGGCGGGGAATGGCTGGATCAGCTTATCGGCTATCTGGCTGGCAATCTGGCACTTGTGCGCGATTTCTGTAAAAACCGTGTGCCGCAGATTCAGCTGGTAGAACCGGAGGGAACGTATCTGGCATGGCTGGATTGCCGTGAACTGGGGATGACGGATGATGAATTGATGGCATTCTTCTCGGATGAAGCGAAGGTATGGCTGGATCCGGGCACGCATTCGGGTGAACAGGGATCTGGATTTATGCGCTTTAATCTGGGCAGTTCGCGCAGTGTGATTGCACAGGCGCTCGATCAGATCGAGGCGGCATGGAAAAAACGGAACGCATAATGAAAAATAGCAGAACCGTAAAAATAAAACGTTCGGAGGGATTGCATGGAATTTGAAGAAGTGGAGAATATTGGACAGCGGATCAAGGAGATTCGCAAGAGTTAATCTATCACGATCCAGAAGCTGTCCCAGTTTACCGATCTGTCAGTGGGATATCTGAGCAATCTGGAGCGGAACCAGGCAAGCCCGACGCTGAGCAATCTGCAGATTATGGATGATTCTGTATAATTGACGGGATGAATTGATCTTGAAATTTGGACAATTCACTCGTATAATAAAGGCTGTACGTTGGGCTATACAGAATATTGCAAAAGTCCATGACCGGAGACAAATTTGCGTGGATTTTTGTCTGGTAACTGTGAAACTGCAGAAACAGCTGCCAGAGAAGTACATCGGGAAAAGGGAGGATAGAGCTGCATGGTCAAAAACAAGAAAATTGTACGCTACAGAAAGCCATTGAATATCAATGTAGGCATGATCATTTTTGCCATGATTTTCGTCTATCTTTCTTTCAGTGTCTATACATATCTCAGGCGGGATCACGTCCAGTTTTATGAGGTCGTCGAGGGAAGTATTGTAAATAATAAAGAATACAACGGAATCCTGTTTCGGGATGAGACAGTGGAAAATGCACCGCAGACCGGGTACGTCAACTATTATGTGCGCGAGGGAAAGCGGGCAGGCGCTGGATCGCGCGTCTATTCGCTAGATGAGACCGGCGAGCTGGGGAAATTTTTGGAAGAAAATCAGTCCTCTGGGGTGTCCCTGTCAGCAGAAAATCTGGCTGATTTGAAGAAACAACTCAGTTCGTTCTGTTTATCCTACAACGATCAACGCTTTGAAAGCGTCTACGACGCCAAATATTCTTTGCAGGCTTCGGTTGCAGAGTATATGAATTTCAATGCACTGGGCGATATGGATGCACAGCTTCAGGCACAGGGTATCAATTACAAACAGATATCGACGCCCCAGCCGGGTATTATTTCCTATGTGACCGATTCTTTTGAGGGAGTCGCGCCGGAGGAGGTGACGGCGGATTCGTTTGACCGGAGTCAATATACGCGGCAGGTGGGACGAGCCGGGGAGCTGATCGAGGCGGGCACGCCGGTGTACAAGATCATCACATCGGAGAACTGGAGTATCGTGTTTCAGATGGATGACAAGGATAAAGAGCAGTTTGCCGATCAAGATACACTGACGATCGAGCCGTTGGGAAGTGATATGAAATTCCGGGGAAATTATTCGATGTTTACCGGTTCCGATGGCAATCTGTATGGACGCCTGGATCTGGACCGTTACATGATCCAGTTTGAATCCGAGCGTTTTATGACCTTCGAGATCTCCAGCGAGGAAACGCAGGGACTTAAAATTCCGGTATCATCGGTGATGGAGAAGGAATTTTATACCATTCCAGTTGACTATATGACAACGGGCGGCAACGCTACTGAAGATGAGGCTGGCTTCAATAAAGAAGTTTACGGCGAAGGCGGAAAGGCGTCGATTGAATTTGTCACGCCGGAGATTTACAGCTCGACCGATGAGTATTATTATGTCGAGAAGAGCGACGATGGGCTGTTAAAGAGCGGCGATTATCTGGTGAAGCCGGATTCAAACGAGCGCTTCCAGGTAGGGCCGACGGCAAAGCTGACAGGTGCTTACAATATTAATAAGGGATACGCGGTGTTCAAGCAGGTGAAAGAACTTGCAAATAGCGGTGAATATTACATTGTAGAAAAAGGAACCAAATATGGATTATCGGTTTATGACCATATCGTGTTGGATGCCAGTACCGTATCGGATGGTCAGATCGTATATCAGTAATGATATTTCCAAAATATAGAGATAAGGAAGGTGTATCACATATGGTTCAGGAACAGTTAGAAGAAGTACGTCAGAATATACGGAACGCCTGCGAGCGGAGCGGACGGAAGGTGGAGGATGTCACGCTGATCGCGGTCAGTAAGACAAAACCGGTGCCGATGCTTCAAGAGGCATATGATGCCGGCGCCAGAGATTTCGGCGAAAACAAGGTGCAGGAGATTCTGGAGAAGGAACCGCAGCTGCCGTCTGATATCCGTTGGCATATGATTGGACATTTACAGAAAAATAAAGTCCGTCAGGTAATTGACAAGGCAGTTCTGATTCACTCCGTCGATACGGTGGGACTGGCAGAGCAGATCGAAAAAGAAG
>ERZ779852.157-NODE-157-length-76429-cov-48.108610_pt1 | contig 76429 bp, 63 predicted proteins | sample MGYA00511559_ERZ779852 | MGnify/ENA primary metagenome ERZ779852 (study PRJEB29588, sample SAMEA2157977) | human gut metagenome | biome: human gut; feature: human-associated habitat; material: faeces | place: Denmark | collected 2008/2010 ...
GAGGGCTTCAGCCTATTTTTATCTTTGATTAAAAACTTTTACCGGACAGCAATAAAAGATTTTAGAAAAGTTTCCGTTTTTTCAGGAAAGATTTCCTATACGACCGCTCGCTAATAAAGGAGCAGAAGTCGCTCGACAAATACTACTGCATCGACAACGGACTGCGTGGAGCTGTACTCATGCAGCAAAGCAACGATAACGGCAAGAACCTTGAGAACACGGTTTTCATGCTATTGAACCGTAACAGGCACCCGTTTGACAAAATATCCTACTATCAGGGCAACTGCGAATGTGATTTTGTCATGCAACGCGAGGAAAATATCATGCAACTGATACAAGTAACATGGAGCATGGCCTATGATGAAACACGCGAGCGAGAGATAAAAGGTCTGCTCGAAGCGGCCGCCGTAACCGCTTGCGACAACTTGCTCATTATAACCAATGACGAGGAAGGTGAACTTGTCAAAGACGGAAAAACAATCAAAATAATGCCTGCATGGAAGTGGCTGACTAAGGGAGAATAACCCATTTCTACCCCTCTATAATAATTCTTCTGCTACGAGTACAAGACAGTACAGAGCCTTTGTACTTTTAGTACAGAGCCTTTGTACAGTTTGTACAAGGCCTTTGTAGTAAAAGTACAAGACGTTTGTAGAAAAAGTACAAAGGCCATGTACTAAATCAATACCGTAAGCACCAAACTGCAACCACATTACTTTCGCCATCTGGCAACGGCCATATAATTACGCATTTATTATATGACAGAAATGCCGTCACATTACTTTCGCAATAAATTTTCGCGTGAATCTCTTCTAAAAGCGGCCCTCTTGCAACAAATTTTCGCAAAAATTTTAAGCCACTTGCAGCCCATTGATTATCAACAAGATACTGAACGGACTTCAAAATGGGTGTAATCGGTATTCACAAAATGTCTTTTATATGTCATTATAAATGAGAATTGAACACGGAATGTGTGTCTTTGCGAAATAAACAATATCTCTTATCAAGAGATAGGCAATCAACAGGAACAAATCCACTAATGGTTTACACATGCCCCTACATTTATATATAGTAATGTGGGGGTGATGATTTTTCAAATCTTTTTCCCAACCTGTAAAGATGTTGTTATCGAGTTACAGGGTCTCGGTAACAAAAACACGTAACACAAAACGGATTATGATTGCTATTGGAAATTCGACGAACCCGCATTATAATAATGTGCATTCACGTATCATGGAATGTCAAAGGATGTATAAGAAACGTGGCGTTTTGTTCCGTTACAAAACTTTACCTCAAAATCCGACATTAATTGGAGCAAAAGCATCTCCGAAATAGATACTCAACTCTATACAAAATATGGTCTATCAGAAGATGAAATATCCTTCATAGAATCAATGATAAAACCAATGTAAAAATAAACGAGGGCAAGAATATGATACTTGCCCTCGTTATTATTTTATGGCTTTTCTCCTGTCAGCATTGCTGCTTTATCTTCAAAGTCTTCGGTAATCGCTTTTAGTTTCGGATTTCTGTTTTCGACAACAATACAAAAGAAAAGTCCTTCACCTTCTATTTTTGTGTGAGCCTTACATATTGTAAATTGATTATTTTGGGCATATCTTTCAAACCATGATAGGAATAGTCTGTTTCTGGTCTCTTCCCTTCCATCACTTGTGTCACACAGGTATAACATTACCTCAAGGTTAGACCTGAAAAATTCCCTAATTATGGATAAAATAGTAGCTTCTACTTTAGAATCATGTTGGCTTTTTACCTCTTCTATCTTTCGGATAATAAGCTGATAGGTGTCACATCCTCCTAACACGATGTCCTCCTTACTGAAACTGATACTATAGTGAAACCTAAATCAGTTTGGAACATGAACTCATCTCCCGACAAATCTAACTCATAGGGAGAGTGTGCAAGAATATGTTTCAAAGAAAATTTTATCATATTAGAATGACATTACCCTTTATTCCTTCCTGTAACCATTCTGTAGCGGTTTTCTGTCTTGCCTTTTCCTTATTCTCCTTAGCTTTCTTGATAGCGCTGAGGAATTCTTCTTTTGTCATATTTCCCATAACTTTGTTCTTTCTTTTTGTTTACTATATGCAAAAATAATCATTTTTTTGAAATACAAGTATAAATGTGAATATTTTAATGATAAAATCTACTATCAGCAAACAATCTTTTATCAGAGCTATAAATTAATCATCTGATTATCTCTGGAAAATATTGGCAGATTTGAAGGCAATTAACGAATGTGGTGTAGAATTTAATTTATCTAATGCTATGCACCATCGCGTGATTTATTTATAATGGCTAAAGTGTCAAGACTGACACTCTCACAATACAAACAAAACAGCCGCGCAGTATATAAAGCATATACTACACGGCTGTATGAGTATCAAAAAGGGGGCAACCGCCTACTTATTCATCAGCGTGGCCTGGGGGAAGCGGGCCTTTATCTGTGCCTTTTCTGCATCGGATAAGTTTTTTAGGCGGCCATATAGAAAAAGAGTTCTGTTTGTTTGTTAATCTTAGACAATAGCAGTATATTTGTATCTTAATAAAAACAACATGAAGAATATGCACTTTGACAGAACGGACAAAATGCCGGAAAGGACTTTCATCACAATTTCGATGACGGCAATCGCTATATTCCATATTATATTAGGCGTTCAAGGCTTCGATATGTGTGACGAAGGATGGGTGCTTTCGGGCTTCCAACAGATATTCAACGACCCGAAATCCATACAGTATTTGTTTCTTTATTACTTGTCGGAATATGTAGGAGGGGTATGGGACGTACTGTGGGGCGGTTGCGGGATATTCGGATTTAGAATACTTACGGCTATCTGTATAACGCTGTCATCATATTTTGTCTACAAGATGTTGCGCCCGATAGTCAACCGTTGGTGCATTCTCGCCGGACTATTCTTGGTATATCTGTGTGCCGGATATGGCGTCATGGTGTTCTATCATGATTATCTGACGACATTGCTTTCGGTCGGAGCATCGTCCTGTATGCTGAAATCATTGTTGCAAAGTGACCGCAAATGGATATTCGCAAGTGGCATTATCATCGGCATCAACGTGTTCGCACGACTGCCAAACCTGTCATTATCACTGCTGATACTTTGCCTTATACCTTATCATATATATAAAAGAGATATGACAGATACCCTGCGTATGCTGACAAGCGGAGTCTTAGGATTTGCCGTCGGCGTTGTGGCAGTTATCTTATTGATGCTCTTTTCCGGTCATTATGACATCTTCACCCAAGCCATAACCGACGGAATGTCGGCAGCAGGCGACTCACAAAGCACGCACAACATATCGGAAATGTTCGGCAGATACCTTCTCGGCTATGCAAGAGTCGCACAGAATGCCCTACTGATAATGCTTGTTCCAGCATTGATTTGGATATGCCGCAGGAAGACAATCAAGAAGAAGTCAAATCTTTTCCTTATCGGGATAATCGCAGCCGGCATATATCTTGCAATGCTGAAATTCTGTGGTTCAAACACAAGCATACTCTATGCGACATCCACAATATGCTGTCTTGGTATCCTTTTATCGAAGCCCCGACGCATAGAATATGTGTATCTCGCCTTCATAGTCCTTATCAATATGTATGCGCTACCGCTCGGCAGCGATTATGGAATAGAGAATATGGGTGAGTACTGCGTGTATATCTCCGGTCCGCTGACTGTCGGGGTGGCTTGGAAATGGTGGGAAAAGCAACGTAGCATCAACTGCGCCACAAAGATTCTGCTTACTGTTTGCGCTGTGACATTCATAATGTTTGTGGCACGTCGCGGTGTGTTCAACATTATGTCGCAATGCTATTTCGATGAGGGATTCAGATGGAACAAGACCGAACTGATAGATAATCCGAGGGCAACGACATTCACGACGAAGAAAAATTGCGAGCAATTAAACCCGATGCTGAATGAACTCGGCAAATATGTAAAAGAGGATGACTATCTGTTGTGCTTCCAAAACATTGCAACCGTGCATTTTCTCACCCGCACGCGGCCTTATCTTTACAATCCATGGGTGTGGACTTACGACCCGTCGAACATGGAACGGAAATTCCGTGAGGCGGAAGCAGGACATAAAGAACTGCCTGTTGTGGTACGGGACAAGTCGATGCTACCCAAATGGTATGAGTATTATCCCGACTGGAACAATGAGAATGCGGAAGAAAGCTATACTCACAAAAACAGGAAAATAATACTGATAAACCGATTCCTGACAAGAAACGGATATAAAGTGGTATGGGAAAATGAGGTATTTCAAATTCTGTTGCCACCGCAAAAGACTGTTTTAGCAGAATGATGACAGGCTATCAGCAATCAGTTCCACTTCATTATCGGTCAGAGCAATGTTCAGCGGAATGCTCAATTCCTGCCTACTAAGCATCTCTGTGACAGGCAATGACATCGCATTCCAATCATGATAACATTGCTGTTTGTGCGACGGAATGGGGTAATGTACCATCGTCCGTATGCCTCTTTCAAGCAAATACTGCTGTAACTCGTCACGTCTTTCACTGAAGACGGGGAAGATATGATAGACATTATCACGGTCGGGACAGTCGGTTATGCGAACGAACGGATTGTTTATATTCGCTTTATAATAGCCGGCTATGGCTTTCCTGCGTTCGTTATCGCCGTCAAGATACTTCAGTTTGACATCCAACACGGCCGCCTGTATCTCGTCCAAACGACTGTTTCGGCCTTGATAGTCAAACACATACTTCACTGACGAGCCGTAATTGCCAAGCGAACGTATGACATTCGCGAGTTCTTCGTCGTCTGTAGTAACAGCTCCGGCATCGCCAAGCGCACCAAGATTCTTACCTGGATAAAAGCTATGCCCGGCCGCATCACCGAGGGAACCGGTGAAGCCCCCTCCAACTCCCCCATGGGGGAGAGAAATACGGGTGCTCGAAGCTGAGGTAACGCTCTCCCCCTTGGGGGAGGTGGAGGGGGCTTTGCATCCCTGCGCCTGCGCATTGTCCTCTATGAGTTTCAAATTGTATTTCCGGCATATCTCCTTTATCTTATGCGTGTATGCACACCGGCCGTAGAGGTGGACTATCATTATCGCCCGCGTGCGCTCTGTTATCGCCAGCTCTATTAACGAATCGTCTATTTGAAGAGTCTCGGAAGACGGTTCCACAAGCACCGGACGCAAGCCGTTCTCGGTTATTGCAAGGATAGATGCTATGTAAGTATTGGCTGGAACAATCACCTCATCACCCACTTTCATTACGCCCATAATCATATACGCGCGCAAAATCAACGTTAAGGCATCGAGGCCATTACCACAACCGATACAGAAACGTGTACCGATATACTGCGCATAGTGCTGCTCGAAGCGTCGAGTGGCCTCGCCCTGCAAGTACCATCCGCTACTTACAACGTCTGCCACAGCCTGCTGAATTTCTTCCCGATGCTGCGCTGTTATGTTTTTTAATGAAAGATAGTCTATCATAGTGTCCATTCGTAACAATCATAACACACTCCCCGACCTCCGAAACCTTCTTTCTGATAAATCAACTGCTCATTCAGCAAAGTACCATTCTGTTCTGTTGAGATTCCGAAGTCAAAATAATCATGCTCCCTCAATGCCTCTTCTATGACACATCCGAACAGCAAATCGAGCGCATGGAGGCGTTTTCCCTCTTCGCTTGCCGATATATATTGCGAATGAACCACTCTTTCTGTGAGATAAAGCAACGTTCCTCCAAGTGTAACACCGTCTTTCTTTGCCATAAACAGACGTATTTTGTCTGGGAAACGGCGCATAAGAAGCCTTATCTCCTCAACCGTATGCACCGGTTTGGTATCGTATTTCCGACCCAGATTATCAGATAATATCTGCCAGAAATCATCAGGATTGTCGGTTCTCTCTATCACTATTCCATCGGCAGCGGCACGTTTTCGTCCGCACTCCCTTATGCGGAACCACTTGTTTCTACAGTCTTTATATATAGCAGAAGATACCGCTCTCGATGTCAGACGGGCGTTACAGACATTGAATATGGCATACAAATCCTCCTCAGACGGCTGTCTGTTATATATATAAGGTACAGGCTTATATATTATTTTGGCAACTCCCATACCTTTAAGATAAGCGTTCAGCAAGCCTAAGACAGCCATAATGTCGGCCGTTGTTGCCTTCTCAGACATCACAAGACCGCCATAAGTCAAGCCTCCGTGCGACCGCAATGTGTCCCCGTTGACATCTGCCGGCAACAAGGCATATAACTTTCCACGTCTGAATATCATAAGCGAGCAATCCTCAAACCTGTCACTATGATAGTCCATATAATCACGATCGAAGAGGAACGTGCCGTTCTTCGACTCTCTTACGAATTCGTTCCACTCGTCTTTACGCTCCGGATTATACCTTATTATATCAAACATTCCGCGCTGTTATTGCCGCTGTTTCTTAGAGTTTATATAGTCTATGAACTCGTCATAGTCGTATATGTAATCTTCCTCGTCATAAAATTCCGACGCGAGCACCATACATACTGCTCCTGAGGAGAAATCATCAAGAGTACGCCATGTATCGGTATCTATCACCAAACCCTGATAAGGATGATTCAAGAGTACCGTCTTACGCTCCGTACCATTATCTAATGTCACGTGGAAACTGCCACTGAGAGCCACCAATACTTGTTTAAGTTTCTTGTGTGCATGGCCTCCCCTACAACCTCCGGCCGGCACATCATAAACCCAATAAACTCGTTTGATGCAGAACGGAATGTTCTTTGTCCCCTCGGCAACAGTCAGGTTACCGCGGGGATCGGTTATTTTCGGAAGTTCTATAATCTGTCCTAATGGTCTCATCGCTATCCTTTCAAGCTTTCTTCATGTAAGGGTCTGTGCCGAGAACCGTCTTGGCTACGCGCTTAGCCTTGTCGCGCAGCGCATTGATATCGGCATCGGGGTCGCCATAACACAGCACCACACCCATACGACGACCGATGTGAGCCTCCGGTTTTCCGAAGATACGCACCCTCGTGCGCTCCTCTTTCAAAGCATCGATGAAATTATATGGCAGAGAATCTGTTGTCTCCGAAGGCGACAATACAACCGCGCTCACACCAGCGTGTTCAAGTTCTATACTTGCAATCGGCAGTCCCATGACGGCACGGAAATGCAACTCAAATTCGCTGAGATTGGTAGTATGGCCGAGCGTTACCATACCGGTGTCATGCGGACGCGGCGACAATTCAGAGAAAATCACCTCACCTTGCTTGGTCAGGAAGAATTCCACGCCCCATATTCCGGCTCCGGTCAGAGCCTTAGTTACCTCGTCTGCCATATGCTTGGCATCATTGAGGGCCTTCTCGGATATACTATACGGCTGCCAGCTCTCGCGATAGTCGCCGCCTTTCTGCACATGTCCAATGGGCGGGCAGAACAGTGTCGGACCATTTTTCTGCGTAACCGTAAGCAGCGTAAACTCAGAATCGAAATCAATAAACTCCTCTATTATCACTTCTTTCACGTCACCGCGGCTACCTTCCATAGCCTCACTGAACGCTTGTTCCAATTCTCCGTCGTTATGAACATAACTCTGTCCATGTCCGGATGACGACATAAGTGGCTTTACCACACACGGAAAACCAATCTCGTCTGCTGCTTTTTTGAACTCATCGAAGGTCTTTGCATAGAAATATTTGGCCGTACGCAGTCCCAACTCACGCGAAGCGAGGTCGCGAATGGCGCGCCTGTTCATAGTGTAATTCACCGCACGGGCACTCGGAACCACCTGTATGCCCTGCTTCTCGAAGTCGAAAAGCCTTTCGGTCCTTATGGCTTCAATCTCAGGAACAATGATGTCCGGCTTGTGTTTCTCTACGACCGCAGCGAGAGCATCGCCATCAAGCATACTGAAGATCTCTCTCTCATCGGCCACCTGCATAGCCGGTGCATTATCATATCGGTCGCAAGCAACTACATACTGGCCTGCGCGCTTTGCTGCAATCACAAATTCCTTGCCCAATTCGCCCGAGCCTAATAGCAAAATCTTTTTCATCTTATCGTTTGTTTTTTAAGGTTTCGTTCATCATTTGCCACTCCGGAGTGACAGCAAGTTTCCTCAGACACGTGTCGATATGCTCCATCATCGCTTCTTCGGCCATACTTCTTTCTTTGGCAATCTCCGCTAATGATTTGCGCTCCGCACCGAGAATACCGAAATAGGCCATCACTGCATTCTCATCGGGAACACTCAACAGATGTAGCAGATGCATCGCATAGTGCTGCATCCGCTCGCTCACCTCATTGGAAAAATAGCCCAGCCGCACGAGAAACGAGTGCAAATCCTTAGTCAGAATATCCATTCTTGTCTGTCGTCCTACTATTAACGGTTCGCATACATGGAGTCGTAGTACTTCTCATACTCGCCGCTTGTGATATTGTCCATCCACTCCTGATTCTCCAGATACCACTTCACGGTCTTCTCAATACCTTCCTCGAACTGCAAAGACGGCTCCCATCCAAGTTCACGCTGCAACTTTGACGAGTCTATAGCATAGCGAAGGTCGTGTCCGGCACGGTCTGTAACATATGTGATAAGATCCATATCCTCGCCTTCCTTGCGTCCGAGCAGTCGGTCAACAGTCTTTACCACGACTTTTATAATATCTATGTTCTTCCACTCGTTGAAGCCTCCGATGTTATAAGTATCGGCTATCTTGCCTTCATGGAATATCAAATCAATAGCCCGTGCATGGTCTTCAACATACAACCAGTCGCGAACGTTCTCGCCTTTGCCATACACAGGCAACGGCTTACGATGGCGGATATTGTTGATGAACAACGGTATCAGTTTCTCTGGGAACTGATACGGCCCGTAGTTATTCGAGCAGTTGGTCACGACAACGGGCATTCCGTAAGTGTCATGGAATGCGCGCACGAAGTGGTCTGACGAAGCTTTCGATGCCGAATATGGAGAATGTGGATTGTATTTCGTTGTCTCAAGGAAGAACCTGTCTCCGTATGCGAGGTGATGCTCTGAAGAGGAAGCCGTCGTTGTGAACGGCGGTTCGATACCTTCCGGATGAGAAAGCTCCAGCGCGCCATACACCTCGTCAGTCGAGATGTGGTAGAACCGCTTTCCCTCATAACCTTCCGGCAGGCTCTCCCAATAGATTTTAGCTGCCTGCAGGAGCGAAAGCGTACCCATGACATTTGTTCTTGCAAACGTAAACGGATCTTTTATACTTCGGTCCACATGACTTTCGGCAGCCAAATGGATTATTCCGTCAACGCCGCGAGTCTTCATCAGGTCGAGCATCGCATCAAAATCACAGATGTCTGCCTTAACGAATGTGTAGTTAGGCTTATCCTCGATGTCTTTCAGATTGGCGAGGTTGCCGGCGTATGTCAGTTTATCAACGTTGATAACGTCATACTCTGAGTATTTATTTACAAACAGGCGAACCACATGACTACCTATGAATCCTGCACCACCGGTAATTACTATTGTCCTTTTCATAATTTTATATTATTTCTTTAATTTCTTTTCAACGATGTGTCCCTACTAATGTAATAACTTCACAATCAGTAAATTTATTGCCTTCGATGGTCAATCTTATGAGAGTTCTGTCCTTGTGCCAACCTTGAATTCCAGCCGCACCAGGATTAATATGCAACAGATTGAGGGTCTTGTCGTATTTCACTTTTAAGATATGGGAGTGTCCGCTGATGAACAACTGAGGCGGCGAATAAAAGAGTTTGTTGCGTATAGAAATGTCGTAATTGCCGGGATAGCCACCAATATGCTTCATCAACACATCCACATCCTCGCATTTCCATCTGAGAATTTCGGGATACATAAGGCGCAGGTCGCCACCGTCGCAATTTCCATGTACCGCCCGCAAAGGCCTGAAAGCTGCCAACTTCTCGGCTACTTCCATCGAACCAATGTCGCCGGCGTGCCATATTTCATCGCACGGCTCAAAGTAATGCAGATACTTATCATCCCAAAACGAATGTGTGTCGCTGATTATTCCAATTTTCTTCATAGCTTTTCTATCGGACATCAAAACTTCTTTACAATGAAGTTTTCGATATATTCTGCCGTAGCTTCAAGTCCGAGGATGCTCGAATTGACGCAAAGATCGTAGCTCTCACTGTGTCCCCATATCTTACCCGTATAATAATTATAATAAGACGCACGTTCCTGCTGCCTGTTGGTTATCCTCTTCCGCGCCGTCTCGCGGTCGCATCCCTCACGCTCACACACCCTGTCGATGCGGTTTTCCATATCCGCCGTGATGAATATATTTACCACATTATCGTAGTCACGCAGCACGTAGTCTGAGCAACGGCCCACAAAGACACAGCTACCTGCATCGGCCGCCTTTCTGATTGCATCGCTTTGAAACTGGAACAGACCTTCTTGCGTGAACTTGTTTGAATAGAAATTGCCATCGCTGATATGCGGAACATGAATGTTGAACAACGACTTCATGAATGTCTTGTGTTCGTCATTCTGCTCAAAGAACTTCTCAGAAAAGCCACTTTCCTTTGCCGCAAGATTCAGAAGTTCACGATCATAGAATTCACAACAGAACTTCTCAGCCAGCATCTTGGCTATAATTCGCCCACCACTGCCTATCTGTCGGCCCACGTTTATGATTATCTTCTTGTCCATATCTTTCTGTTTATGTTAGTAGTAATGCCTTTCTGCACTATCGAAGTCAGACAGCCGCAACCTCTTCGCTCTGTTGTTCCATTTTGAATTTACGGATATATACCACCAATATCCATACCGTAACCACAAACGACAGCATATCAGATACCGGCATGGCATACCACACGCCGTTCAGTCCGAGGAAAAGCGGAAATACATAGAGCAACGGGAGCAGATAGAGCAACTGTCTCGATAGCGACAGGAAGATGCTTATCTTAACCTTGCCAATACTCTGGAAGAAATTGGTGATGACCATCTGCGACCCAACAAACGGCATAGCCGCCATCAGTATGCGCAATCCCGAGGCCGACAGACCTATCAATGTAGCGTCCTTAGTGAACAGACGCACACTATAATAAGGCAGGAACTCGGCAACAATCCATCCCGACAACATTATCAGCGTGGCCACCACAATAGCATAGCGCAGCACCGACATCAAGCGGTCTATCTGTTGCGCGCCGTAGTTATAGCCCGCAATAGGCTGCATTCCCTGATTCACACCCATGACAAACATCACGAATATGAACGCTATTCGGTTGGCGATGCCGTATGCTCCCACCGCCATATCGCCGCCATAGTACACAAGTTGGTTGTTGATGAATATCACGACAAGGCAAGCGCACACGTTCATCGAGAATGGAGAGATACCTATTGCGATAATATTTTTCACAATATAACCGCGCAGTTGGTATATTCCACGCTTAAGATGAAGCAGTTCCCGTCTGTCGCAAAAGATGCGGAACTGCCATACCAAAACTATCATCTGCGCTAAGATTGTAGCGTATGCCGCACCTTGAATGCCAAGATTCAATGGCCAAATAAATATCGGGTCAAGCACTGTATTGAGCACCACCGTGAAAATAGTGGCAAACATGGCATGCCGCGGCTTGCCCGCAGCTCTCAATACAGCATTCATACCGAAGTACATATGGGAGAAAACGTTGCCCACAAGGATAATAACCATATAATCACGGGCGTATGTTATGGTTTGGTCGCTCGCTCCGAAGAATCGCAATATAGGGTCGAGAAACAGCAGACAGACCACACTGAAGGCTACACCTATTATTATATTAAGCGTCACGGAGTTGCCAAGTATAGTCTCCGCGGTCTTATAGTCTTTCTGTCCGAGCTTTACCGACAGATAGGTAGACGCTCCCACGCCCACCGCTGCACCGAAAGCTGCCGACAGATTCATAAACGGGAAGGTAATGGCTAACCCCGAAATAGCGAGTGCCCCCACTCCCTGACCGATAAAAATGCTATCGACCATATTATACAATGACGCTGCCGTCATCGCGATAATGGCCGGCAAGGCATACTGCATCAGCAGTTTGCCCACCGGTTTAGTACCCAGTTCCAGTGTCGACTGCTTATTGTCCATTCACTTTTACTTCCTCATTCCTCCAAAATTAATACATCTTCGACTTCTGCTCCTTTATCTGCTCATCGTAGATATAGTCATCATAGTTCATCAGTTTGTCAATCGTACCATTAGGGGTAAGTTCTATGATACGGTCAGCAACAGTCTGGATAAACTCATGGTCGTGGCTTGAGAACAGAATATTGCCCTTGAAGCCCACAAGATTGTTGTTGAAGGCCTGAATACTCTCCAGGTCAAGGTGGTTGGTAGGCGTATCAAGAATGAGGCAGTTGGCATTCTGCAACTGCATACGGGCAATCATACAACGCATCTTCTCTCCTCCCGAAAGCACATTCACCTTCTTCTCAACCTCTTCCTGCTTGAAGAGCATACGGCCGAGAAAGCCCTTCATTGTAACCTCGTTGCCCTGTCCGTACTGCGAAAGCCAGTCTACAAGGTTCAAATCGCTGTTGAAGAACTCTGTATTGTCGAGTGGCAGATAAGCCGTGGTGATGGTAACGCCCCACTTATATGTTCCGGCATCGGCCTCACGGTTGCCGTTTATTATTTCAAAGAGGGCGGTCATAGCTTTAGGATTATGGCTCAGGAACACCGTCTTCTGTCCTTTCTCTATATTGAAGCTAACGTTATCAAACAGCACTGTACCGTCCGTGTCAACAGCCTTCAGGCCTTCTACTTCAAGAATCTGGTTGCCCGGCTCGCGCTCCATCTGAAAGATGATGCCCGGATACTTACGACTTGACGGGCGAATTTCCTCTACATTCAAACGCTCAAGCATCTTCTTGCGGCTCGTGGTCTGCTTACTCTTAGCCACATTGGCAGAGAAACGGCGGATAAATTCCTCCAACTGCTTACGCTTCTCCTCTACTTTTAGGCGCTGGTTCTGAGCCTGGCGCAATGCCAACTGCGAACTCTCGTACCAGAAAGAGTAGTTTCCAGAGAACACCGTCACTTTACCGAAGTCGATGTCCACGGTCTGCGTACTCACAGCATCGAGGAAGTGGCGGTCGTGCGAAACAACCAGAACGGTCTGCTCCACATTGCTCAGATACTCCTCAAGCCACTGCACCGTATCGAGGTCGAGGTCGTTGGTAGGCTCATCGAGCAGCAAATTATCGGGATGTCCGAACAATGCTTTGGCAAGCATCACGCGCACCTTCTCATTATTCGACAGCTCCGCCATCTGCTTATAGTGCGCGTCTTCCTTTACACCGAGATTCTGCAAGAGCTGCGCAGCCTCGCTCTCAGCCTCCCAACCGTTCATCTCGGCAAACTTCAATTCGAGGTCTGCGGCGCGGTTTCCATCTTCATCGGTCATTTCTTCTTTGGCATACAGGGCTTCGCGCTCCTTCATGTTTTGCCAAAGCGGGCCGTGTCCCATGAGTACAGTATCCATCACCGAGAACTCATCAAACTTGAAGTGGTCCTGATCAAGAACCGAGAGGCGTTCGCCCGGCCCAAGTTCCACGGTTCCCTTGTTTGGCTCAAGCTCTCCGCTTATGGCTTTAAGCAATGTTGACTTTCCGGCACCATTCGCACCAATAACTCCATAAATATTTCCAGCCGTGAACTTAAGGTTCACGTCTTTATAAAGAACTCTTTTTCCGAATTGAATCGCAAGATTTGTTACAGTTATCATCTCTAATACCTCTTTATATATATGTTTTGGCTGCAAAGTTAGCAATTATCATTGGATTTTACAAGAAAAGAGGAAACATTAGAACTTTTAGGAGATTGTAGACAGGCGTTCGGGAGTTCTGACGAATGCCTTTTAATACAAAGGCGAAGTCCGAATGCATCACTGCATCCGGACTTCTTTCATCTACTATAATAAACCATTTAATTAACTAAATGTCTTATTCCAACCATCTTGGGTCGCCGACACCAAGCTTAACTACAGATTCATTACCAACCTTGAAGTTTCCAGCTGCTGCATTTACGTATTCAGGATTATTATTAGCACCCTTACTATCAGCGAACAAGTTAGCCTTCTCTACGATTACATTCAGATTAGGAGTATTGAAGTAATTGTTGTTGGTGAAATTTGGCTCAGAAGTCTTCGACTGGTTCGACCAAATACCGTTTGTATTAGATACTATGTTGTTCGTAAAGTTAATCACGTTGCCTACATAACGCACATACAACAGACGTTTGCTCGAACTGTTACATACGCCATTGATAGTACACTTGTCAACAGTTATCACCGGAGTGCCACCAAGTACAGAAGCGTCATCCATACGTATCATGTCGCGTGCGGCACAGCTGTTATAGATTGTACATCCGATGAAGTTCAACGCATCAATGCGTCCCTTACGGCAATCGAACATATCACCACCATCGCACACGATATCGTGGATGAGACAGTTGCGGAAAGTAAGTTCACCGATAGTTGCAGCTACGTTAACATAGTACACGCCCTTACCAAAATTCTTGATCTCAGAGTTGCTAACAATGAGCTTGCCATACTGTGTTTCGTCCTTGAAATTGAATGCTTGATCAGTTGTTTCGTTTGTAGAACCATCGAGGATAATGTTATCTATTACAACAGACGCGCCCCCATTAATCTCGAAACGGCCTTGAATAACAGGCTGCTCTGTCGGATAGACACCCTTAATCTCAATGTTCTTAGTGATAGCCACAGCACTTGTTCCGCCCTCAGTTCCAGAAATCTGGAATGTACCAGGCAGCAAAGCAAACACCTGTCCGTCAGCAGCTTCAGAAAGCAGAGTTTTCAAATCGTCGCTCGCACGTACTATTGTAGCACCGTTCAGGTCGGCGATAGTTGTGAAAATCTTGCTACCGCGCTCTTTCTCACCGTTGTAGAGGAGCACCTGATACTTTGTAGAAGGCTCAAGTCCCTCGATGAGTGCTTGTCCGTTCTCTATTTCCTCGACTGTGAGATCATGCTTTACAACAGTGGTAACAGTTCCGTCATCTGCCGTATAGCGTACCTCAATACGTGTTACGTCCTCGCCTGCCGGCCAGTTCATCACTACGTTACGGTCGCCGATGTCTGAGTTTTTGATGTCCTTGAATATCTGTTGTGCGTTGGTGCGGAAATATACCTCACTCCACTTTGAATTACGGCTTTCGTCGTTCTCGTCAATAGCCATCACACGGGCAGAATATTTTGTGTCGTAAATCAAGCCATCCACAGTAAATGGAATATCCTCATCGGTCAATCCCTCGAAATGCAATGTGGCATCGCCCTCAAACTTCAAGCTATCGTCTTGAAATATTTCGAGTACATAGCTTGTAGCTCCTGATGCAGGAGTCCACTGGAGGTTTGCGCTTTCCTTTGTTACACTTTTTGCTTCGAAGTTCACAGGTGAGAAGTTACGGTCAAAGAGCGTACTTGTTATCTCATCCATTGCGTCGTCGCAAGATGTCAGGGACAGGAGTCCCATCCCTAACATACAAGCATTTATGATTATTCTTTTCATGATTCTATTCTGAAATAATTGTTTTGTTAATCACTAAGCTGACCGTAGTTACCGTCATTGTTAAGCATAGCGTTGCTCTTGTCGATGAAGGTCTGCCAAATAGGCCACAGGCAGTTCAGACTCGGAGTAGCCACATAAATACCATTGATATAGTCGTCTGTGATAATGTTTGCATTAGTCTTCTCATCGAAGAACCACTTTGTAGAGTGGTAGCCTTCAGAAGAGAGCGCTGCTCCTGCTTCATCGGTATCGCCATGATTCAGACCATAAACCAAGATAGTCTCACCATCGTCAGCAGTCTTGTAATAGAGTTTTGAAGGCAGGTCTACGTATGCGCCCTGACGGTTTGCAAGCTGAGTGAGCTTCTGCTTAGCCTCTGCCATCTTGGTATCGATGATACCCCAACGCACGAGGTCGGCCTTACGTAGCATCTCTCCTGCAAGCTCAAAGGCGCGCTGCTCAACAACTCCCTCGAAGAAAGCGTCCTTGCTTGCTGTGTACTTCACCTGCAATGCTGCAACCTTTGCTGCCGGAAGAGCACGGTCAAGAACCGGCTTCATATACTGCCAAGCTGCCTGCGGGCCGTCGATAGCGTTCACAGCCTCTGCTGCCATCAGATAAACGTCAGCCAAACGCATATACTGCCAGTTGATACCGTCGTCATTAGCACCGAGGTTCAGGGCACGTTCCGGCTTCATCCATTCGTAACGGAGCTTACCAAAGCACCACTTATTAATTCCGCGGAGTTCCTGCTTTGACTTTCCGTTCTCAAGATTACCCCACTCGTAAGGTATACAAGTGATGTCACGGCGTACATCCTCTACGTCATAGTCATAATAAAGATATGGCATCGGACCGTTTACACCACCCTGTGCCTGACTTGTGTACTGGTCTGCCTTCTGGTGTTTGATACCGTATGTGTAGAGCACACGACCACGACCAGAAGAGAACGGGATTTCCCACAACGACTCGCCACCAGCTGTTACGTTGTCCTCACAGAGCTTTGTGAAGTTGTCTTTGAACTCACCAAGCTCGTTACGATGGCTGTTGATGATGTCAAGGCATTCCTCTTTAGCTATCTGATACATCTTATCCGAAGCCAATTCAGGATCATTGCTCTTGCGATAACCGTCACCACGCAAGCCATAACCGCCTGCATAAAGTGCCATACGGGCACGAAGACCTTTCACGAACGACTTGCTCACACGCTCTGTGCTTGCAGTGATAGGACTTTCATTTGGCCAATAGCAATAGTCCTCAGCCTCTTTCAAGTCGGCAAGTACCTGCTTGTAGATAACGTCGCGGTTTGAGCGTCCCATATAAACGTTTGAAGGATTGTTCGGCTCGAAACGTGCAGGAACGTCACCCCATGCCTTGATAAGGTCGTTATAGATGAGTGCACGCAGTGTGAGTGCCTCACCGAGGAGCTGCGCCATATCCTTATTGTTCTCTACATTACCATACTGACGGATACCCTTAATGGCGAGGTTAGCACGCTCAATGCCCTCATAGAACTTTGAATATGCGTTGTTCTCCGTGTTCATCTGCCCGTTTGTAGGCAGAGTGTTGTATGCCCAAAGAGAAGCCTTGTCGTCATAAGACATCGCCTTGCTGTATGACGGCTGCGTTCCGCTACCTGTCTCGAGGTCAGTATTCAGTCCGTAGAAAGGCAGGAAACGTCCACGATAAGAGTTTGTTTCACCGAAGGAAACGTGGATAGACATGATCTCAGACTCGGCAAGAGAATACTGTGAGAACACAGAACTCTCATCAAGAGTTGACTGAGTAGGTGCGTCCATGTCGCAGGAAGTCATAAGACCGGCAAGCGACAATGACATAATGGATAACTTTATATAATTTTTCATTGCTTAAAAGTCTTATTTGTTTGATTAGAAATTCAAGTTTAGACCAACTACGAACTGGCGGCTACGTGGATAACCTGAATAGTCGCAACCCGGTGTAAGGCTCTCCTGACCGCTCTTGCGGATACAGTCTGACTCAGGATCGAAGCCGTCATAGCCTGTAATACAGAATACGTTGTAAGCCGTGCAGTAGAAGCGCAAGCTGTTGATGCCCACACGCTTTGTAAGTGTCTGTGGCAATGTGTAACCCAAAGTCAGGGTGTTGAGACGCAGATAAGAAGCGTCCTCGATAGCCCAGTCTGTGAGAACCATCTGCTTCATGTATGGCGACCACATTGTGGTGTTGGCATTCATCTCTGCAAGTTTAGCAGGATCGTTGCAAAGTGTACCGTCCGGATTGAGGTTGGTCCAGCGCTTGCCGTCACCCATTACGTCGTACATATTACGATACTGATACTTACCTGTTGATGTTCCTTCAATCTTGTTGGCGTTGTAAACCTGTCCGCCTACGCTGAAGTTGAAGTTTGCGCTGAGGTCAAAGCCGTATGCACGTGCGTTGATTCCGAAACCTCCTGTGAAATCCGGATTCACGTCACCGATGATAGTCTTATCTTCTTCGCCGATAGTGCCGTTGCCGCTGCCGTCTTCTTCTGATGGCATATCAACGAGCTTGAGCGAACCCGGACGTATTGTTCCAACTACAGCAGAAGCATCTGCTACACCGTCTTTCAGTTCCCAAAGTCCTGTTGATGCGTTGTAGCCCTTGAAGTCATCTACTTCATAGCGGCCTGCGCATCTGTAACCGCGAATCTCACCAACCGAACCGCCTACAGCAATCACGTACTCTTCGCCAATTTCTGAAGAAGCCCAGCGTGTTTCAGCACCGAAATCGGTCATACCTCCGAGGTCCTTAATCTTATTCTTGTTGAAACCGATGTTACCATTGAAATCGACACCCCAGTTCTTCTTGTCTATAGCATGCCATGTGAAGCTGGCCTCAAGACCCTTGTTCTCGGTCTTACCCATGTTGCGATACTGGCTGTCATAACCTGTTCCGCTTACAGGGAACTTGATAAGAAGGTCTTTTGTCGTATTAAGATAAGCCTCAATTGTACCGTTGAACTTACCGCGGAAGAGCGTGAAGTCGAGACCGATGTTACGTGTGATGGTCGTCTCCCACTTCAAATCAGGGTTAGCCATCATCTTAGAAGGTGCCCACATAGTATCGAAACCGTTCACCCAGAGTGCGCCTGAACCTGTAAGGGCAGCATATTCCTGACTCAACTGACCTGTAGGAATATTGTTGTTACCTGCTGTACCGTAGCTGAAACGCAGCTTCAAGTCGTCCAACCATGAGTGTGTACCGGCCATGAACTTCTCAGAAGAGATACGCCAAGCCAACGCTGCTGATGGGAAGTAACCCCAACGGTTGTCTTCGGAGAACTTAGAAGAAGCATCGGCACGGAACGTAACGCTCAGCAAATACTTGTCCATGAAGTTATAGTTAGCACGGGTGAAGAAAGAGAGCAGCTTGTCGTCTGCATTGTAAATATCATTCACCTTCAGCGGTTTGCCCTGTCCTGTCAGCTTCCAAGCTGTGTTTGAGTCGAAGTCTGTCGGGAAACCGTGAATCTCATCAGAGTGTACTCTCTGCTTTGTTATCACATATTCGTGACCAACCATCCAGTTCAAGCTGTGCTTGTCGCTCTTGAAGAGCTTCTTGAAGTCATAGCTGATGGTGTTGGTTGAACGGAAACGATGACGGTTTGTGTCGTCGAGTGTGATACCCGGCTGGTCTGGATAGTCAGAGTACTGGTTTCTTGCCTGATACGTTGTAGTACCGAAGAAACGCTGGTCATACATATTATAATCGTCATAACCTAACTCTGCCTTAACCTTGAAGTTCTTGAAAATTTCCCAACCGAAAGCACCGGCAAAATTCAATTGCTTACGTTCCTTCTTGCGGTCGTTATCATACTGAGAAACAACCGGGTTGTAAAGGTTTCCGAGGTCATCGTCATCAGCACCTGCACTTGCATCGAGGTTAGCCAATGGCACAGGAGTATAGATAAGCGCATACTTCAGACGACGGTCTGTGTCGTATGCACCAGTAGCGTCGTTTGCACCACCACCGCGGATATCTGTATCGCTGTAGCGTACCTGGAAGTCGAGGGTTGTATTCTTGGTTGGCTTCGTGTTCAACTTCAAGCTGAAGTTATCGCGTTTGAAGTTAGAACCAATCTGAATGGCCTTGTCGTTCATGTGAGCGTAGCTGAATGCATACTTCACGGTCTCAGAACCACCGGTAATATTCAAGCTCTGGTTGAATGTGTGGCCTGTGCGACCGTAAACGATGTCCTGCCAATCGTTTGCGGCAACATTCTGATACATATCCAAATCACGATAGTTGCCGAAGAAGTCTGTATAAGAAGATATGTCATTAGGATTATTGAGCAGAGCCAACTCATATTGCCACTTTGCGTAGTCGTATGGAGAGAGCACATCCATAGTCTTTGCTATGCTCTTCCAGCTATAATAAGCATTGTAGCTCACGTTAACCTTACCGCTCTTACCGCTCTTTGTTGTAACGAGGATAACACCGTTTGCACCACGGCTACCGTAAATAGCGGTAGAAGAAGCGTCCTTCAATACTGTGATGTCTTCGATGTCGCTTGCAGGAATATCGCCAATGCTCTCAACAGGGAAGCCGTCGACGATATAAAGCGGGTCGTTACTCTGGGTGATAGAACCACCACCACGCACGCGGATCTTAACCTCTGCGTCAGGCGAACCCTCTGTGGTCGTTACCTGCACACCGGCCATCTTACCGGTAAGTGCCTCAGAAGCCGATGCCACAGGCACAGCCTGCAGGGCTTCGCTGTTTACTGTTGCCACAGAACCGGTGAGGTCTTTCTTACGAACAGAACCGTAACCGATTACGACAACGTCGTTCAGCGAGGTAGCGTCGTCCTCAAGAACGATGTTCAGACTACTCTTTCCCGCAGCGTTCACAACCTTAGTCTTCATACCAACGTATGAGATGGTGAGTTGCTTGCTGGCGGTAAGATTGAGTGAGAAGTTACCGTCAAGGTCGGTCACAGCACCACCTTGTCCGCCCTTCTCCTGGACTGTCGCTCCGATGATAGGTTCACCGGTCGAGTCCTTAACATTTCCTTTGATTGTCTGCGCTGATACAATGCCCCCCCCGATAAGGATAAAGAACATTACGAGCGCAATTCGAAAAGTTTTCAAATTACCAGACATAGTTTGTTTGTTTTATTAGTTATTAAATTAATTTATATAGAATTGCCAATGCTTAATCGTCATTTCACATTCGCATCACTCTATCAATGTTTTATATATTGGTTTCAGTTTGTTTCTTCCTTTAATGTTATGTATAAGCAGACTGATATACGTTTCTTAGTTCGTAATATTTTAGGTCGCTCAGTAGATGTTTCATTTCATGGTATTTTTCTGTTTTCACAGAAAAGCATAAGGAATAAGCAACATCATCGATGTCCTCACTGCTGCTACATTATTCCTTATGCCTGTTTTTTATTTCGGAACAGAGTTCCTACTCGTCATATTGCTTTCGCAATTTTGTTCTTACTTGTTGATGAACTTCTTGCCGTTTTGGATGCAAACGCCCTTGAAGTCCTTAGACACCTGCTGGCCTGCGAGGTTATAGATAGGAGCATTGGCGTTGAATGCATCCGTTGCTATATTGTTAATACCGTTAGTTACAGTATACTTAAATCCGAAGAATCCCATTTTTGTACCTGCGGCAAAAACATAATAAGTTCCATTTGCTGCTACATTAAAGGTTACTGTACCATTTGATTTTGCTCCATCTGCAGGAATGATTGCCTCTCCTTTAGCATTTGTAGTCATAACCTGTGATTCTGTTGCGTCTGCAGAAGCGGGGAGGTTATATGAATATCCTGTTACCTCTGCAAAATCCTTATCTAAAATATGAAAACCCTTATTTGGAGAAAGCTGAACACCAACAGTTACTTGCCCTGCTTTTACTGTTTTAATTATATAAACACAACCAGTAGGAGCATCGTTAGAAACAAGTTTACCATTTTCAGAACCTGTTGTATAGGCTACAAAATCAGCTTCGACCCAATTTTGCACTTTTTTTCCTGCATTGTAAGTTCCACCCGAACTATTTAATGTAAGAGTTGCATCCGTTACAGATGTTATATTCTGACCAGCAGTAAAGGTTTCACCTTCTGCAACAGCATAAGTACCTTGTGCGTTAACACTAACTGCCCCCCCTAACAAAGCGACAGCAATAAGAGTAAAAATTTTCTTCATAATTTTATTGTTTAAAATAGATTAATTTATTATCAAATATTAATTATAGTTTTCTTGTTTCAATTGTTTGTGATGCAAAATTAACAAAATAGGGATATTACATGACATATTCGGTGTTAAAAAAAACAAATACACGCATATTTTTTCATTTAACGGACTTCTCACGAAGCAAAAAGGCAACGTTTAAAGCCTAATCGGAACAAAGGAAAAAGCTCATTAAAACTCTTTCCTATTCCACTCCATACCCTTCTATTGTACCCGTTTCCGACGAGAAGTTGACACCCAAGCAAACGATCTTCTTGTCTTTTGCCATATACGGCGCAGCATAATCCTTGTCCTGTATTTGCCGAAGAGCCTCCTTCACACTGCCGTTGAGTTTGAACTCTATTATATATATGTATAGAGGAGTCTCTATCACGCAATCGATGCGTCCGTTGCTAAAGTGCTTTTCTGCCAACACAATGAAGTTGCTTATCAGCATGACGATAAAATAGTGACCCGTAAACATTTAGAGACGACTAAGAGAACATTCCGCAAATAAACAAAAAAAGAAACCCTAATCCGGATTCCTTTCTGCGGTGCGTACGGGACTCGAACCCGTGACCCCATGCGTGACAGGCATGTATTCTAACCAGCTGAACTAACGCACCATAATGTTGTCCTCTGACTTTTGCGGTTGCAAAGGTATAACTTTTTTCTGATTCAACCAAAACTATACGGGCTTTTTTTACAAAAAATATTGCAATAGTGTCGCTTTTACGTATCCATTCGGACTAAGTAGCCAATCTGAAAGCTCTGCAGTCTGTCGGAATCCGGCCTCCGTGAACATACGTATCGCCACTTTATTATTAATATCCGAACAGGCGTAGAGCTGATGCATATTGAGCGTATTTCGGGCGTAAGCCATCAAAGCGGTAAGTGTGCGCACGCCATATCCCCTCCCCCGATATCCGCGCTTTATCACGATGCCCACCTCGGCACGCAGATGACGCGGATCGAAGTTGACAAGGTCTACAATACCCACTGTTTCCGGCTCATCGGCCACGGTCTCTATTATCAGGCGGAGCTGCTTGTCTGCATAAATATCGTTTGTTACAGAAGCCATATAGTCGCGCAAGACATATCGGGAATACGGCACGTTGGTGGTTCCTGCGCTCCATATCGTCTCGTCGTTCTCAATATGATAAAGCAAATCAAGGTCTTCCGGCTCCATAGCTCTGAGCCTGATGTCGGCATTCTCTATATCCATAGGCTGATATTATATTAAGGAGATGACGTCGCTCTCGGTAATGATTTTGCCCGTCCGGCGACTATAAGTGCCTATGAAGACGTTGCGCATGGGACATCGGGAGAACAACTCGAATATCATGTCATAGCTGTATGCCTCTACATCATATATTATATAGGTGATGCGGTCAGGCTTTCCCGTAACCAAACCGAGGTGACCGTCGGGCTTGCTGTCGGCATCGGCGATATAGAATGAGGCAGACAGACCGTTGATGTCGGCAATCTTGCGACAGTGTTCCATCGACTTCTGCGGGCCGATAAATACGTAGTCGGCAGCCTTGCGAGGCCGGATGGAACTGAAGCCTAACGACTTGCGCATCTTGGAATAGAGCATTCTAACGAGAGCGAAGACAGCTTTGATATAGATAGCGAGCTTTATCGGTATACTGAGGAGCAGGCTGAGATGGCCGTAGTGCTTACGGAAGAAGATGAGCATGGCCTCGTAGAACACGTGAACATAGCGGAAAGATGACTTATGGGTGCTCTCGCCCTTGTAATGAAGGATGCGGTATGGCAGATACCAGTTGTGGTAGTCTCCTTTAAGAATACGGTAAGAGAGATCAATATCCTCGCCATACATAAAGAAGTCTTCGTCAAGGAGTCCCACTTCGTCGAGCACGCGGCGGCGCAAGAGGCAGTAGGCTCCGCTCACAACATCTATTTCAACCGGCTTATCCCAGGGGAGACAACTCATATAATACTTCCCAAACTTGCGGTGGCGCGGGAAATACTTGCACAGACCTATCATCTTGTAGAACGCTGTCATGGGGGTGGGCAGTCCGCGACGCGACTCCATCGCGCTTGTTCCGTCGCTCTTGAGCATCTGCACGCCCAAACTGCCGGCATCGGGATGGATGTCCATGAAAGCGAGACTGTGCCGGATAGTGTCCTCTCCCACTATAGTATCGGGATTGAGGAGCAGCACATAGTAGCCCGAACTTTGCTTTATGGCGATATTGTTGGCCCTCGCAAAACCAAGATTGTGGGCGGAAGCGATGAACTTCACTTCGGGAAAACGCTCTTTAAGATATTCTACAGAGTTGTCGCGCGAATGGTTATCGATGACAAAAACTTCGGATTCGACACCGTTGAGACTGCGCCGGAGGGAATAAAGACACTGTTCGAGGTAGTATCTTACATTATAGCTTACTATGATAACACTTAGTTTCACGGTTTCTGCGTGTTATCGGTGGTTTCATACAGGCACCGTCCCAACGACGGATATATCATGAAAAGGCACAGGAACAGGATGATGGCCATATAGCCGAACGACACATCGAGTCCGAACTGGTAATAGAACAATGTGTCGAGAATCAACGGAACGCACAACATCATCATGCGCAGCGTGCCAAGCCACAGCAAGCGGGATGGCGCGGCGGCGGGGTCTGCGGTAAGATAGCGTGCTATGCGGCGGATTTTGAACAGGTAAAGGGCTAACGGAATGAAACTGATGGTAATCATTTCCATGACAAATGCGGAAATGAAAACGGCGTTTCCGCAGTCGAACCATCCTCCGGGTTCGACCATTCCTGTCTCGAACAGTACTATGATAAGCAGTGCAATGAGCAGAAAGCCCGCCATTTCGCACATGAGAATATTCCTCGTCCTTCGCATTTTTTATGTCTTAGTTGTTTAATGGGGTGCGGTTAATAATGCTTCTGCCGAGCGTTACCTCGTCAGTATATTCTAATTCGTCGCCAACGGATATGCCCCGGGCTATGACGCTGAGCTTTACGCCCGTCGGAGCGAGCTTGCGCGAGATATAGAAGTTGGTGGTATCGCCCTCCATCGTACTCGCCAAAGCTAATATCACTTCGTTAACACCATCCTTGACACGATCTACAAGCGAGTCAATCTCCAAGTCGGCCGGTCCTATTCCTTCCATCGGCGAGATGATTCCGCCCAGCACATGATACAGCCCGTGATATTGTTGGGTGTTCTCAATGGCCATCACGTCGCGGATATTCTCGACGACGCAGATCGTGGAAGAGTCGCGGCGAGGGTCCGCACATATAGGGCAGACCTCGTCATCGGAGATATTATGGCACACACGGCAATACTTGATGTCGCGCCGTACACGCACCACCGCATCCGCAAACTCGCCGACCGCTTCACTGTCTTGCCTCAACAGATGCAAAACCAAGCGGAGCGCGGTCTTGCGCCCCACACCCGGCAGCTTGGCAAACTCGCCAACAGCCTTTTCGAGCAACTGCGAAGGATAACGGTTTGTCATTAATCGTCGAAGAGATAAATGCCCACACCGACCTTAAATCCAATCTTGGAGTAATCGCTATGATTCTTGAACGACTGATCGTAATAGATTGCCGGTTCTATCGTTACAGAGCGGTTGATGAAGAAGGCGTAGCCCATTTCGAGTCCCGGCATCACGTCGTTGTAGTCGTGGTTGGCGTGAATCAGCTTGCCGTTGACCCCGAGGTACAATCCATTCTGGATGATATAATAGCGCGCGCCGACACCAGCAGAGACGCGGTCGGCCACTTCGTCGTTGCCACTGTGCTCATACGACGCCATACCTAAAAGCATCAGGTTATCGGCAATAAGGTATCCACCCTTAGCCTCTATGCCAAGATTGAACTTTTCAGCACCACTATAACTCATGTCAAGTCCGGTAAGAGAGGCTCCCAAATAGCCTTTTCCCTGTTGGAACTGCGCATTTGCGGCAACAACCATCATCAATGCGACGAAAAGCAATGTCAGTTTCTTCTTCATACTATAAATGTATTATGGTTAAAAAATCATTGTCTTCAGCCCCTTATATATATAATAAGGTATAGATTTTCTGTCAACTTGTCTACCCGTCAACCCTACTCCTGAACCATACAACGAACCATATCAGCGCAGCCAATGTTACGCCTCCGCCCAACGGATAGGCCACGACCGCATCGAACCCGAACGCCTGTTTCGAGACAAAAAGGAACGTACTGCACACCGCAGTCATAAAGAGTGCGGGGATAAGCGTAATCAAATAGGGTTTGTTTTCACGGACGAGATAGGACGTAAGAGTCCACAGCGTGATAACGGCAAGTGTCTGGTTGGCCCAGCCGAAGTACTGCCAAACAACATTAAAGCCGTCGGGGTTCTTCACCTGCCACAAAAGGAACAATATAGAAGCTACAAACATCGGCACACAGATAGCCAACCGGCGGCCAATGGACTTCTGCTCAATGTGTAGGAAGTCAGCGATAATGAGTCGTGCGCCACGGAAAGCGGTGTCTCCACTCGTTATCGGAGCTGCCACGACACCAAGCAAAGCGAGTATTCCGCCTACTACGCCAAGCCAATCGTTGCAGACAATGTTGACAACAGACGGTGCTGAGGTCTTCGCCCCATCGGTTACACCGGCCAAAATCTCATAACCCGGAGTGCCGGCATTATAGAAGAAGTACATCGAAACGGTTGCCCAAACAAGCGCGACCACACCTTCGGTAATCATAGCTCCATAGAAAACGGGACGCCCCATCTTCTCGCTCTTCACGCAACGGGCCATCAACGGACTTTGCGTTGCGTGGAATCCGCTTATGGCTCCACAGGCAACGGTGATGAACAGGCAGGGGAATATGTTGTCGGTCATGCCAAAATGTTCCGCGCCCATATTGCCAATACCGTCCCAAAGTTCAGGCAACTGAGGCATCTTGATGTAAAGACACACGAGAAGAGCCAGCGCCATGAAGAGAAGAGAGAAGGCAAAGAGCGGATAAATCTTACCGATAATCTTGTCGACCGGCAACATCGTGGCAAAAACATAATAAACAAAGATTATGATTATCCACATTCCGAAATCACCCCAAAGGCCTTTCAGAATCTCGGCAGGGCTATAAACGAACACAGAACCAACGAGAACGAGCAGCAGGATAGAGAAAACGAGCATGATGGTCTTTGCCGTATTGCCGAGATACTTACCCACAAGCTCGGGCAAGCCCACTCCGTCGTTGCGGATAGAAAGCATTCCGCTGAGATAATCGTGCACCGCTCCGGCAAAGATACAGCCGAGGACTATCCACAGATAGGCCGCAGGACCGAACTTAGCACCCATTATCGCACCGAAAATCGGACCTGTTCCGGCGATATTCAGGAACTGAATCATGAAAACTTTCCAGTTTGGCAGCACGATGAAATCCACTCCATCGGTCTTCGACACTGCGGGAGTAACGCGGTCATCGGGCGAAATAATGCGCTCTACGAAACGTCCGTAAAGTAAATAGCCTATTACTAAAGCTATTAAAGATATGGTAAACGTTATCATCTTATTATGTAAATATCTGTGGCAAAGATAATGCAAACGAGCACAACGAGAATGTATTCTAAATTTGCCGAGTGCAGTTTATCTTATGCAAAGGTAGTGCAAAATTTTGGAATAAGGAAAACTTTTCATACCTTTGTAAGAAATATTGTAAATAATGAAGAAGGCAACTACATTCATTTTATTATCTTTTCTATTCGCTTGGACCAATATTCCGTTATGCCAAGCGACACAATCCCCTACAATCTATCAGCATCCCAAATACGAGGTAAGGGCGGTTTGGCTCACCACAATAGGCGGTATCGACTGGCCACACTCCTACGCCCGCACCGAATCGGGCATTGCAAAGCAGAAGAAGGAACTGACGGACATCCTCGATAAGTTAAAGAAGGCGAACATAAACACCGTGCTCATACAAACCCGTGTACGTGCCACTATGATTTATCCGTCTGACTTTGAGCCGTTCGACGGTTGCCTGTCGGGCAATCCGGGCGTGTCGCCGGGCTACGACGCACTTCGTTTCGCCATCGAGGAGTGCCACAAACGGGGCATGGAATGTCACGCCTGGATCGTAACGATACCGATAGGAAAATGGAACGGAGCCGGATGCCGCAACCTGCGACGCACACAGCCACGCCTGCTAAAGCGGATTGGCGACGAGGGATTTATGAACCCGGAGGCCGACGGCACGGCTGAATATATCGCAAAACTATGCCGGGAAATCGTGAGACGATATGACGTGGACGGCATACACCTTGACTACATACGCTATCCGGAGACATGGCGCATCACCGTTCCGCGCTATCAGGGCCGAGAATACATCACCCGCATTGTGAGGGCCACGCACGATGCCGTGAAAAGCGAGAAGCCGTGGGTGAAGATGAGTTGCTCGCCGATAGGCAAATTCTGCGACCTGACGCGCTATTCCTCTAACGGATGGAATGCCTACGACAAAGTTTGCCAAGACGCGCAAGGCTGGCTGCGCGACGGACTGATGGACCAGCTCTACCCGATGATGTACTTCCGCAACAACCAGTTCTATCCCTTCGCAATCAACTGGAGCGAAGGCAGCTACGGCAAGACTGTGGTTCCGGGACTTGGCATTTATTTTCTCGACCCGAGGGAGGGCAAATGGCAGCTCGGCGACATAACGCGCGAAATGCACTTCCTGCGCCAAATCGGACTGGGACACGCCTTTTTCAGAAGCAAATTCTTCACCGACAACACGAAGGGGCTGTACGATTACGTAACGGAATACATCAACCAATATCCCGCCCTCGTTCCGCCAATGACATGGATGGGGGCGAAACGGCCCGCAGCACCGAAGTCTTTGCGTGTGGAATACGGCGGAAGTACGCGACTAGAATGGTCGGGCAGTACACCTTATTATAATATATATAGCTCACGCGAATATCCCGTCGACGTGAACGACGCACGCAATCTCGTGGCACAAAGGGTGGAAAGGAAGTCGCTCGTGATAGGAACTGACCAAGAACGCTTCTACGCGGTAACGGCAATGGACCGCTACGGCAACGAAAGCGAGGCCGTGCAGAGCTACCAAAACGCCGTCCCGAACACGAAAAACAATCTGAAGCACGACGGAAAGACGCTCCGACTGCCCAAGAACGGCAACATCCTCGACGCTGATTACATAACCATCGAGACCGTACAGGGAAATGTCGTAGCCACACGTCCATGCAAAAACGGAAGCGCAAACATCGCCGACATCAGGAACGGCATATACATCGTGCGCAGCCTGAACAAGAAAGGACAGACTCACAGATTAGGATATTTCATCGTGAGGCGGTGAGAAAAACAGCCGTTTTTGCTTGAGGAATAAAAGAATTTACATATTTTTGTAACATAAAAATAAACGTAACAGATAAAGATTATGATTACATTTCCATGCTGCAAGATAAACCTCGGACTGAACATCGTCGCAAAACGCGAAGATGGTTTCCACGACATCGAGACAGTATTCTACCCCATCCCCCTCTGCGACGCACTCGAGATAAAGAAGATGGACGAGCGGTTTCCGTCGGAATACCCATGCGATCTGAAGGTAACGGGTACGGAGGTTGACTGCGATGAGCGCAAGAATCTGATTACGAGGGCTTACAATCTGATAGCCAAAGACTTCCAACTGCCCCGCATCCACACTCACCTGTACAAGCGGATACCGCAACAGGCGGGTCTCGGAGGTGGGTCTGCCGATGCCGCATATATGATAAGACTGCTCGACGAGCGTTTCCGACTGAACATGGGCAACGCCGAAATGGAGCGCTACGCAGCCATGTTAGGCTCCGACTGCGCATTCTTCATCACAGCCGAACCGGCATTTGCCACGGGAAAAGGCGAGGTCCTGTCGCCGATAAATGACGGATCGGAAGGATTGGACGATTATTTCATTGCTATCGTAAAGCCCGACATCGCCGTCTCAACGGCCGAGGCCTACGCGTCGATAACGCCGAAGAAGCCTGCGAAATGCTGCCGCGACATCGTTCTCCAACCAATAAGCACGTGGCGCGAAGAGCTTATAAACGACTTTGAAGAGCCGGTATTCGCGAAACATCCTGCGCTGAAAGACATCAAAGACAGGCTCTATCACGAGGGCGCGCTATACGCACAGATGAGCGGAAGCGGCAGTGCGCTGTTCGGAATATTCAAGAACCGCCCGACAAATTTAGATAAAGTGTTCGGCGACTGCTTCGTGTGGGTGTCGGAATAAGGAATAACACGAAAAAGAACAAGAACAGTTTTACAGATGGATAATCCAAAAGAGCTGCTGCCCGTAACCGACGAAAACGGCAACGTAACGGGCAGCATAGACCGCAAGACGGCGCATAGCGGCAGCAAGATACTGCATCCCGTGGTGCATCTGCACGTGTTCAACAGCCGTGGTGAGCTATACTTGCAGAAACGCCCCGACTGGAAAGACATCCAACCGGGCAAATGGGACACGGCAACAGGCGGACACGTGAGCTACGGAGAGGGCATCGCAGAGGCTTTGAAACGTGAGGTAGAAGAGGAAATCGGAATAACCGACTTCGTACCTGAGCCTTTGGGACGCTACGTCTTCGAGAGCAAGGTGGAGAAAGAACTGATAAACGTGTTCCAGACGACATACGACGGCGACATCCGCCCCAACGCGCAAGAGCTTGACACCGGCCGTTTCTGGAGCAGGAACGAGATAATAGAGAACATAGGAAAGGGCGTTTTCACTCCCAACTTCGAGAATGAATACCGCAAATTTTTCATATAGCATAAGTACTATGGCTCAGTACTCAAGTAATTCAGGCCAAGTACTCGAGTATCGGGGCTTTAGTACTCGAGTATCGGGGCTTTAGTACTCGAGTAATCCGGCCTAAAATACTTGAGTAATCCGGCCTAAAATACTCAAGTAATTCGGCCTTTAGTACTGCGCCATTGACTTTCTAACGCTATCCTCTAACCTTCTGAGCAACCTCGCCGACTACTTTTTATATTTATTTAACGCGAACAAATCCGCTTTTCTTACACATTATATCATTATTTTTTAGTAATTTTGCAGGCGATTATTGCCCTATAAGGGAATAAAAGCTTGTATTTCAGATATTTAGAACGTTTTAGGATAAAACATGAGACAACTTAAAATTCAGAAAAGCATAACCAACCGTTCCAGTGAAGCATTAGATAAATACCTTGTCGAGATTGGACGCGCTCCTTTGATTTCTATCGATGAAGAAATTGAACTTGCACAGAAAATAAAGAAAGGCGGACCGGAAGGAGAACGGGCTAAGGACAAATTGGTAACTGCCAATCTGCGTTTTGTTGTATCTGTAGCCAAGCAGTATCAGCATCAGGGACTTACGTTGACCGACCTTATCGATGAAGGAAACATCGGTTTGATAAAAGCTGCGCAGAAATTTGACGAGACCCGCGGATTTAAGTTCATTTCTTATGCCGTGTGGTGGATTCGCCAAAGCATCCTGCAAGCTATCGCAGAGCAAAGCCGCATTGTGCGTCTGCCATTGAATCAGGTGGGGTCGCTCAATAAGATTACTCACGAAATAAGCAAATTCGAGCAGGAACACCAGCGCCATCCGTCGGTGTCTGAGCTTGCAGACGCAACCAAAATCGACGAGGAAAAGATTGGTCAGAGCCTCATGGCCGACGGTCATCACGTGTCTATCGACGCACCTTTCCAAGACGGCGAGGACAACTGTATGCTCGACGTGATGCCAAGTGGTGACGACAGCCGTACTGACAAGCAGGTGGATCATGAGAGTATGGCTCAGGAACTGAACTCGGTGCTGAAGAAGGTGCTGAAAGACCGAGAGATAACCATCATACGCGAATGCTTCGGAATAGGCTGCCACGAGAAAGGACTTGAGGAGATTGGAGACCAGCTCGGACTGACCCGTGAGCGCGTTCGCCAAATCAGGGAAAAGAGCATCGCGAAATTGCGCGATTCGGGCAACGCCAAAATACTTATGAAATACTTGGGCTAAGCAAATGTTAATAATATATAAACACTATAATATAAGAAACGGTTTTCGAGCCGTTTCTTATTGATTTACAGAATATTATTCGTATCTTTGCGCCCGCATTCGGCAATATTTGCCGTGCAATAAACATAAAGTCAAACTTTATTAATTTCAAAATTTAATTTTTAATTATGTCAGATTTTAAGAACGTACAGCCGTTGGCAGACTTCGATTGGGAAGAGTTTGAGAACGGAAGTAATGCAAACGTCAGCAAAACAGACCTTGAAAAGGCCTATGACGAAACCCTCAACAAAGTATCAGAGCATCAGGTTGTTGAAGGAACAGTAATCTCTGTTGACAAGAAAGAAGTTGTTGTCAACATCGGTTACAAGAGCGATGGTATCATCCCTGCTTCAGAATTCCGTTACAATCCGGAGCTGAAGGTTGGCGATACCGTGGAGGTTTACGTAGAAAATCAGGAAGACCGCAAGGGCCAGTTGGTTCTTTCTCACAAGAAGGCTCGCCTCAGCAAGAGCTGGGAGCGTGTTAACACAGCTCTCGACAACAACGAGATTATACAGGGTTACATCAAGTGCCGCACTAAGGGTGGTATGATTGTTGATGTATTCGGCATCGAAGCATTCCTTCCGGGAAGCCAGATTGACGTTCATCCTATACGCGACTACGACGTATTCGTAGGCAAGACAATGGAGTTCAAGGTTGTTAAAATCAACCAGGAGTTCCGCAATGTAGTTGTTTCTCACAAGGCTCTCATCGAGGCTGAGTTGGAAGCACAGAAGAAAGAAATCATCAGCAAGCTCGAAAAGGGTCAGATTCTCGAAGGAACTGTTAAGAACATCACTTCTTACGGAGTATTCGTTGACCTCGGTGGCGTTGATGGACTCATCCACATCACAGACCTTTCTTGGGGCCGCGTAAGCGATCCGCACGAGGTTGTTGCTCTCGACCAGAAAATCAATGTCGTTATTCTCGATTTCGACGACGAGAAGAAGCGCATCGCTCTCGGCTTGAAGCAGCTCACTCCGCACCCATGGGATGCTCTCGACGCAGACCTGAAGGTGGGCGACCACGTTAAGGGTAAGGTTGTCGTTATGGCTGACTACGGCGCATTCGTAGAGATTGCTCCGGGTGTAGAAGGCCTTATCCACGTAAGCGAGATGTCTTGGAGCCAGCACTTGCGTTCAGCTCAGGACTTCATGCACGTTGGCGATGAGGTTGAGGCAGTTATCCTTACTCTCGACCGCGACGACCGCAAGATGTCTCTCGGCATCAAGCAGTTGAAGGAAGATCCGTGGGAGACAATCGAGGTTAAGTACCCGGTTGGCAGCAAGCACACTGCAAAGGTTCGCAACTTCACTAACTTCGGTATCTTCGTAGAGCTCGAAGAGGGTGTTGACGGACTCATCCACATCAGCGACCTGTCATGGACAAAGAAGGTAAAACACCCGTCAGAGTTCACACAGCAGGGTGCAGAAATCGACGTTGTTGTTCTCGAAATAGATAAGGAGAACCGTCGTCTTTCTCTCGGCCACAAGCAGCTTGAGGATAACCCATGGGATACTTACGAGACTATCTACACTCCGGGAAGCATCCACACTGGTAAGATTACCGAGGCTATGGATAAGGGAGCGGTTATCGCACTCAACGAGGGTGGCGAAGGCTTCGCAACTCCTAAGCACCTTGTAAAGGAAGATGGCAGCCAGGCTAAGCAGGGCGAGGAACTTCCATTCATGGTAATCGAGTTCGTAAAGGAGACAAAACGTATCATCCTTTCACACAGCCGTACATTCGAGGACGTTAAGGACGAGCCGAAGCCGGCAGCTAAGAAGAAGGCTAAGAAGGAGTCTGCTCCGGTTATCAACAACATTGCAGCTGGTACATCTCTTGGCGACATCGATGTTCTCGCTAACTTGAAAGCTAAAATGGAAAAGGGCGAGTAATCCCCTACTCCACTTAGATAAGTACTAAAGAAATGAGGTTGGGCAATCGCTCAACCTCATTTTTTATATCAGGTAACGCTTCCTGGCGCTCACAAATATGTCATGTTATATTATACTCTACTTTTAGTGTCCTACGTATTTAGCGTGGGTTCCAGACCAATAGTATTGAGAAAAGGCTAAATACGGCTTTGATGCTGTAAAAAAAATAGCGGAAAGGTTATGTTTTCTCAAATATAATTATTACTTTTGCATCCACAAAGATACGGAAAACGTATCGTTTAGAACGACAAAAGGAAGATTGGCAGAGTGACCGAATGCGCTGGACTCGAAATCCGGTATACCCTCTTCCGGGTATCGGGGGTTTGAATCCCTCATCTTCCGCTAAGTTCCCCTAAAGGAACCGTCATTTTATAGTTTCATAAAAACAATTCGACATGAAAAAAATCATCATCCCCATATTTATGCTCCTCCCGCTGATGACTGCACAGGCCCAAACCGTGCTGACTGAAGAGCAGCAGCAGTTGGAACAGGCACAGAAACAGCTGGAAGCTGCCAAGAAGGCACTGGAAGTGGCTAAGATAAAAGCACAGGCTGCCAAACTGAAGGCTCAGGCCGACAGCATCAACGCTGCAAGCGCCAAGGCTGAAGCTGAAGCAAAAAAGGCGGAAGCAAAAAAAGGTAATGCTACTGAGCCAGAACCAGTTGTTGTAAAGGAACCAACCACATCAACCACGGGATGGGCGATTCCTGTTGCCGTAGCCGCTAAGCCAAAGGAGGCTGCCAAGCCTGCCAACAAGCTGGCAAATGGTACAACAGCCAAAGTGGATATGAAATATCTGGCAGGCGCCATCACATATAATGATGAAAACAAGATAGAATTCACACTCGATACGGATGCTAACGGAAAAACTGCCAAGCAGATTTACGACATCGTATTAAAATACATGAGTGAACTGACACATAACAAGCAGAACATAGCAAGCCGAGTAGCACTGGTAAACGATGCTGAACACATCATCGCCAACACGATGGACGAATGGCTCGTTTTCAGCCAGTCATTCATCTCGCTCGACCGCACGGAATTCAAATACCAGCTGATAGCCAGGATTTCAGACAATCATCTGAATCTCTCGCTCTGCCGCATCATCTACAACTACGAGGAAGGAAGAAGTACCGGTTTCAAGGAACCTGCAGAAGAGGTAATCAGCGACAAGATTGCGCTCAACAAGAAGCAGAACGACCTGGCTAAAATCTTCGGAAAGTTCCGCAGATGCACCATCGACCGCAAAGACCAGATATTCGCAGAGTTAGCTGCATTAGTAAAACAATAAGTTGAAGAAAAATGGATAATCAGAATACAGACAACAAGATACAACAGAACGAGGCACAGCAGCCTGAAAACGCTACAGCCCAGCCTACAGCTGAGCAGGGAACAGAACAGACTGAACAGAAGCAGCCTACCAGCTACGCCGTAAGACCTCAGCACCGCCGGCTCCGCCCATTGGCCTACAGCGACCAGAACAACATGCTGAAGGTGCGCAACTATCTCAACATCGCCTTCATGCTGCTCGCCATCGTGGGGGTAATACTCTGGACCCAGCTGGAAGAAAGCCGCAATATCGCCTACATCGTACTCATCGTGGGTGTAGTGCTCAAGATTGCCGAAGTATGTATCCGACTATTTAAGAAATAATGAAGAAGAAGAAAATTATATTCTCATCACTCCTATTTTGTGCTGCGACCCTCCCGGTTGCGGCACAAAACGATTTTAACTATAACGAAGATTCACAGTTCCGTCCTCAAACCAACCGCAAGGTGAACACCGATTCACTGGGCTCAGACAAGGAGATTCCGAAAGGCATCAGGGTATGGACTGTAGACGAACGCTTCGGCGACACAAAGGCTGCGGTAGTAGACACCTTGCAGCACATGTACATGAACTCAACCTTCACGGAAGGACTGAGAGGCGAATACAATACCCTCGGAAACATGGGTACTGCCCGACTGAACCGAATCTTCATCGACCGCCGCAACACGCAGGGCAACTTCATCTTTACAGAGCCCTACGATTATATCGTAAATCCGGTAAGCGACTTCCACTTCACCAACACCTACTCACCTATCACGAACATAACGCTGAACAGCTGCGGCGACAAGGTGACGGGAGAAGACGACTTCAAGGCCATGTTTGCAGTAAATGCCAACAAAAGGCTAGGTGCCGGTTTCAGATTCGACTACAAATATGGCAGAGGATATTATAACGCCCAGAGTACCAGCCACTTTAAATACACCATGTGGGCATCTTACCTGGGCGACCGCTATCAGGCACACTTCCTCTTCAGTACCAATCATGAGAAGATGACCGAGAACGGCGGTATTACCAACGATGATTACATCAAACACCCGGAAATCTACACCGAATCGTTTGCCACCAATGAAATTCCTACCGTTCTGGAACAGAACTGGAACCGACTGGACAACCAGCACATCTTCTTTACCCACCGCTATAACGTAGGTTTCAGCCGCAAGGTAAAGATGACCGAAGAAGAAATCAAGGCAAAGAAATTTGCCATGGCTTCGAAAAAGGAAAATGCTGAAGAGGAAGCGAAGGAAGAAGCCAGAAAGAAAGCCAAGGAACAAGGCAAGAAATTTGATGAGAAAGCCTACGACAAACAGCAAGGAGCTAAATTCAGCGGCCGGCCTGACGGAGCCAAGATTGCAGGCGATGAACCGGCTAAAGACTCAGACGCAAAGGACATCAGGAACGACAGTACCCGAATCGCTGTAAACGGAAAAGCCGCAGCCGACAGTCTGCTGGCCATCCAGAAGAAAAATGCCGAAGACTCGCTTTTCTACAAGAGCGAATATGTTCCGGTAACGAGTTTCATCCATACGGTAAAGTTTGACAACTATCGCCGTATTTACGAAGCTTATCAGACCCCAGCCGACTATTATCTGAAAGAATATTACGATGCAGGCAGGCTGACCGGCGACTCCATCTACGACCAGACCAAGCACTGGCACATGAAGAATACCTTCGCCATTGCCATGCTTGAAGGTTTCAATAAATGGGCAAAGGCAGGCTTGAAGGCTTTCGCCAGCTACGACCTCCGTCACTATGAACTGCCAACCATGGAAGGTGGTTTCGAAAAATTCAACGAGCATGCACTGAGCGTAGGCGGACAGCTGAGCAAGCAGGAAGGCAAGACACTCCACTACAATGCCGTAGCAGAAATAGGACTGACGGGTGTTGACGCCGGAACCCTTGCCATAGATGGTAATGTAGACGTGAACATCCCATTCCTGGGCGACACGCTTCAGGTAAGAGGCGATGCTTTCTTCCATAGAGAAACCCCATCGTTCTATTACCGCAACTATCACGCCCGCCATCTGTGGTGGGAGAATGATCTCGACAAGACCATCCATACCCGCATCATGGGTACGCTCTCCTTCCCTAAGACACGCACCAAGCTGAGAGTGGCTGTAGATGAAATCAAGAACTACACCTACTTCTCGCAAAGCTATGACATTACAGAAAAAGGTTTGCGAACAGGAGTCATGGTAACACCGATGCAGGAAAGCGGAGGAATCAACCTGCTGACAGCACAACTGGAGCAGAACTTCAGACTGGGCATTCTGAACTGGGAAAACCAGTTTACCTACCAGCACTCAAGCAAGGAGAGTGTTCTGCCAGTACCAGCCTTCAATGCCTACACCAACCTCTACATCAAGTTCAAGGTAGTAAAGGTGCTGAACGTAGACCTGGGTGCTGACATGCGCTACTTTACAAGCTATGAAGCTCCCGACTATTCACCTTATATGGGACAGTATACGGTACAGGGCAACGGCGAGAACAACGTAAAGATAGGCAACTATCCTATCGTCAATGTTTACGCCAACGTTCACATCAAGCACACCCGTTTCTTCGTAATGATGAGCCACATCAATGCAGGACAGGGCGACAAGAACTACTTTTTCGCTCCTCATTATCCGATGAACGAAAGAGTGTTCCGTATTGGAGTAAGTTGGAACTTCTTCAATTAATCTTTCTGACTTTCCTTAAGAATTTCAGGAGATTCAATTTTAATCTTTTCAGAATATGATAGAAACAAATTCTATAAAAGCATGGTATCTAGCCGCTCGCCCGAAGACTCTGACGGCGGCGGCTGTTCCTGTTTTATTGGGTATTGCGCTGGCTTATAAAGACGCTCAGCAGATACAGACATTGCCAGCCCTACTCTGCCTGCTCTTTGCATGGGTGATGCAGATAGACAGCAATCTGGTGAATGATTATTTCGACTTTAAACATGGCAATGACGACGAAACCCGGCTGGGACCGAAACGTGCCTGCGCTGAAGGCTGGATAACATTGGGAGCCATGAAATGGGGAATCATCCTCACTACTCTTCTGGGCTGTGCCATAGGGCTTCCGCTGGTTCTTTTCGGAGGTTGGAAAATGGTTATCGTAGGCATCTGTTGCGTAGTCTTCTGTTTTCTCTATACTACCTGTCTCAGCTATCTGGGCATGGGCGATTTTCTGGTACTGCTCTTCTTCGGCATTGTACCCGTATGCTGCACATACTATCTCGTAATGCCCGAAACCATGCAGGGAGTAAGCATGGAAGCAGTTCTCGTATCTGCAGCCTGCGGACTGGTAGTTGATACGCTACTCATTCTGAACAATTACCGCGATCATGACAACGACCTGAGAGCCGGCAAGAAGACTCTTGTGGTTCACATAGGAAAGAAGAATGCTGAGCGGTTATACTGCACATTGGGCAATCTGGGCATCATTACCATAATAGGTGTCACCATCTACGAAGTATTTCAGCATGAAGCCAGCAGCATGTTCCTGCCGCTTGCGGCACTCTATATCATTCTGCACAACAGAACCTATATGGAGATGAAAAAGATAGGCGAAGGCAGAGAACTTAACAGAATTCTAGGCAAAACAGCTCTGAACATCTTCTGTTTCGGCATTGTATCATCCCTGATCATCATCGGAATGGCGAACTGAACAATAACAAACTATTAATAATGTACGCGCGTACCTTATTATATAAATAAAGTGGAGGAATATCTATGAAGCAACAGGTAAATCTCGAAATCATGGACTTTGTGGAGAAACAGATTCTCCCCAAATATAATGCTTTTGGCGAAAGTCATGGACTCAGACATGTTACCCGAGTCATCAGAAACTCTCTGAAACTGGTTCCGGTAACCGGAGCCGACATCGATATGGTGTATGTAATAGCCGCTTACCACGACCTGGGGATGAGCGGTCCGCGTGCCATTCATCATATTACCAGCGGTAAGATTCTGCAGGCAGATTCAAGACTGAAGCGCTGGTTCAATAAAGAACAGATCAAAATTATGAAAGAAGCTGTTGAGGACCATCGGGCTTCATCTAGCCGTCAGCCTCGCAGTATCTATGGCAAGATTGTGGCAGAAGCCGATCGCGATATTGATGTTCACGAAATTTTTCTGCGCGCCATACAGTATGGCAAAGAAAATAATCCAGATGATGACAAGGAGCATCAATGGGAGCGGTTCAGCCAACACATGGACGAGAAATATTCAAGAAACGGATACATCAAGTTATGGATTCCCAACTCCCCTAACGAAAAAGCGCTCAACGAACTGCGCAATATCATAGAGGACAAAACAGAGTTGAGAAAATATTTCGAAAAAATATTCGAAGAAAACAGCTAAAACATTTGGTAGTTTCAAAATATTGCATTATCTTTGCATTATCAAATAATGACTAAGATGTTTGCACCGTTGCATCGTGATGATGCATGGGTGCCAGAATGAATAAGGGTCGTTTCGGTTCGATCGGGATACTCATCAAATTACACTATTGAAACCGAGAGGACATTCTCTTGCTCATGGCGGGCCACATAAACTGCAGCAGGCAGGTAAGCTGAAAAGCCGGTGGATTACAAAGGCGGAGGACTCTCAAATGTTTATACATTCGGAGTTTCATCACATCATCGAGCGGCCCTTTCTTTTACAAGAGGCGGATTTCTGAGAAAGAAATCTGCCTCTGCTCGTTTTAGGAATAAAACACTCATAATACTAAAAGAAAACAACCCCTGATAATGTGGGAGTTACAAAGAAAATGCATTTTTATCGAAAAAAAGTTGCAAAAAGATTTGGTAGAATCAGAAAAAAGTAGTACCTTTGCACTCGCATTTGAGAACGATGCTTGGTTGATTCGGTTAAGAATCCGACTGGAAGGTTGGGTGAGTGGCTGAAACCAGCAGTTTGCTAAACTGCCGTGCGGGTTACCGTACCGGGGGTTCGAATCCCCCACCTTCCGCAAGCTATCGTACGAAAATGTATCGTTGGTCGATTCATCTAATGGTTAGGATACAAGATTCTCAATCTTGGCATAGGGGTTCGATTCCCCTATCGACTACAAAAGTGTTTTTCATGGTATTAGATTTATAAGTCTCTATAAGTCGGGAGATTAATAGAGATTTTTTGAATGGTCGATTCATCTAATGGTTAGGATACAAGATTCTCAATCTTGGCATAGGGGTTCGATTCCCCTATCGACTACAAAAGTGTTTTCATGTATTAATTTAGATTGTTTAAGCTTGCATTTAGTTCTTTCTCAAAGGCTACTGCAAGTTATTTTTTTATATATACGTACGGAGCCATATGAAACTATTATACACTGTCATCTCCCTTCTCTTTCTGTTTACCTATCCTGCCTGGGCGCAGCAGCACGAGATATTCGACCAGCGCATCAGAACCCTACAGGTTGTAGGCGGAACGAACTGGTTATCGCTCCCAGTATCGTCACTGGGCGGAGAACCTATCCATATCGATTTTGACGACATGACGCACGATTATCATCGGTACAGCTACAAGATTGAACATTGTGATGCAAACTGGAACGTATCTTCTTCGCTCTTTGAAAGCGACTATATGAGAGGCTTCAACGGCAATCAGATTATTGAAGATGTAAAGCAATCCATCAACACCAATCATCCTTACACTCATTATCATCTGGCAATTCCCAATGCCGACTGCCAACTTACCATGAGCGGCAACTACAGACTGACGGTTTATGACGACAATGCGGAAAACGAGGAAGAAGGCAAAATGTTTACAGCCTGCTGGATGATTACAGAGCCTCAGCCATTGGTTAAACTGAAGATAGAAGCTACTTCAACAACAGATATAGATATCCAGAAGGACCACCAGCAACTGAAAATGGAACTGGATCACAGCCAGCTGAGAATCACTCATCCCAACCAGCTGAACATCGTAGTGCTTCAGAACGGAAGATGGGACAATGCTGTCATCAACCCTAAACCCGACTACCTGAGTGCGGGGAAAATGAATTGGCAGCATGTAAGAGCTCTGATTTTCGATGCGGGCAATGAATACAGAAAGTTTGAGTTTCTGGATACCGATCATCCAACCATGGGAATAGACGCTATAGATTGGGATGGAAGCGACTATCAGGTAAAGGTAATGACCGACAGCCCTCGCCCCAATTACGTTTACGACGAAGCTGCCAAAGGTTCGTTTTATATCCGCAACAGCGACAACGTAGAAAACAACAACACCTGCGAATATGCACAGATTCACTTTACCCTGAAAGCTCCAAAACTGCCAGGTGATGTTTATCTGAACGCAGATTGGACCTACGGCCGTTTCCTCCCCGAATACCGGATGGAATATGATGAAATGACGAAAACCTATCACGCACGTCTCTTCATGAAGCAAGGTTATTACAGTTATCAGTATCTCATGAAGATGGAGGACGGAAGCATCAGGCTGCTCCCATCAGAAGGAGATTTCTACCAGACCCAGAACAAATACAATGTACTGGTTTACTATCGGGCTCAGAGCGACCGCACCGACCGGCTAGTAGGATATGGAGAATTAAAATAAAGGAAGGAAATAAATGAGATTAAAAAGAAAAGGAGTTCTAGCATTTCAGAATGCCGGAACTCCTTTTCTATTTAATCCTAAAAGTGGAATTTCAGATCAACACCACATTGGAAAGGATTGCCACGCTGGGCAAAATACTGTTTCTTTTTTGTTACTGCATTATCAATAGCAAAGGTATTGTAATTAGTATCTGTGAGGTTTTTACCCCAGATACTGATGCTCATCTTACTGAAATCAATATCACAATGCGCACCCATCACAAAATACATCTTCTGGCTATAGGTATTGGCATTATCCCAATAAGTCTTGCCCTGCGCATTCATATTCAATCCGAAGGTAAACTGTCCTAAATGATAGTCAGCCATGGCTGCTATCGTATGCTGAGGAACATAAGGAACCTTCTTGTCCTTATAATTCACTGTCTTATCACCCTCGCCATCAGTATATTCATCAAATACGGCGCGTGTAAAACCATAGTTTACACCCCAATCAAAAGCACCGTCGAAAGCCTGACCCTTGAGCGCAGCTTCAATACCACAACTGTGACTCTTACCTGCATTAACCATCATTCGGCCAAAGCCATAGGTTCCTGCCATCACCGAGAGTTGCTGATTGCGAACCTGCATATAGAAGGCACTCAAATCGAAATGAAGACGATGATCAAAAAGATTAAGATGCGTTCCTACCTCATAATTCCATGAGGTTTCCGGCTTAAAGGCAATAGTCTGGTTCACCCTATCATAATCTTCATCGGTATGAGGAACGTCATAATCGCCTCGCATCGCATGCTGACGGTTAGCATTCAGTTCGGTCTGCAAGATGTCACTGAACATCTGGATATTATAACCGCCTGCACGATAGCCCTTGCTCACCGTGGCATAAACATTGCTACCCTGCTCATCAAGCTGGTAACTTAAGCCAAATTTTGGCAAGAGCTGGTTGTAATCATCACCCGTTTTGCGGTCGAGCATTGAACGCAAAGTACGAGTAGCCTCCTTGCCCATCACCTTAGCTGTTATCGCCATATAAGCATAAGTATCGTAATGAATACTTGTATGCATGAAATCGTAACGCAAACCAAGCGTTGCTTTCAAACGGGAAGAAAGATCAAACGTACTCTCGTGATAGAGACCCAAATTGCTCTGAGGAGTATGGAACAAACCCGGAGCTCCCATATCTACATTGACAGAAACTCCGCTAGCCATTGCCGGAGGCATTGCCTGCTGCATCTGACTCAGGATAACGTTACTGATAGGATTCGTCAATGCTGAACCGAATTTTACAGGACCATTTGTCTTCAACCACACATGGGAGAAGAATGCACCCTGTGTAAGATGCCAGAAACCGAAGAAAGGCTGACGACTCTTAAATGTGAACTCCTGAGTGATAGAATTCTGCAACTGATCTTGCTGCAAGCTCAAATAATCTTCAGGAAGATAATCCTGATCCATCTTCATATTGTCATCCAGGAACTGATAGCTGGTAGTAGAAGCAAAATCCCATTTCGCTCCTTCATGACGAAGATTGACACCCGAAAGCAGCATGTTGCGGCGATAAAGCCCAGGGAATGTTGTATTTGGTAATGCAGCCTTGCCACTGTTTAAATCCAACTGACCATAAGGAAATGCATGCTGATAGACAAATTGGTAATTGGCTAGCAAATCCATGCTCCATCCTCTATCAAAACGGAACTTAAGATTAAACTTACCGCCTGCCTCATCATAATTGTCGGCATAATCGCTAGTTCCTGCACGATGGAAGAATCCCTTCTGTCCATCATAAAAAGCAGCTACCCCTAATGCGATACGAGGTGAAAGCTTCATATAATGAGCCGCTTCTACATTACGATAGAAATGAGAGCCCAATCCCAGATTAACGTAGGTGCCCTTGCTATCATAAGCATCGCGTGAATAGATGCGCACCAAACCACCTTCAGAATTCTGACCATAGAGTGTTCCCTGTGGACCACGGAGAATATCTATACGGCTGGTCTGATAATGGTGAAGATTGAAAGCAGCCTTGCTCAACACTGGAATTCCGTCAAGATAAATTCCTACAGCCGGACTGTTTATACGGCTTCCAATACCACGCACATACATGGCGTTGGTAAAACGCGAGCCATAGTTGGGCATCACAAAATTAGGAACATAGCAGGAAAGTTCGCGCAAATCGCGAGAAGCTAATCGCTGCATCTGATAAGAACCAAAGGAAGTGCTACTGAGAGGCTGTTGACGAAGACGGAAATTCTCCTTAGGCTGCGAAACAACCACAACTTCATCAATGTCATAAACTCGGCTGCTATCAGCCAGCAAGCCGTTAGCTTCTGCAAACTTTTCACTCGTACCCAATGACAGGTCAGAGCAAGTAGCCCTTTCGTTATCCGCAGCACTAGCCTGCAACGCTACCGCTGCCAAACCAATGCATACGCTCTTTTTACTATAAAATACTATTCTTTTCATAACGGGTGCAAAGGTACATATTTTTTTCTGCACCCCCTATCCTTATTTATGAGGAAACAGATAAACCCGTATGGCAAACCATATATAGGCTACGAGCAACAAATAACCTATATAATATAAGGTAGTAACACTGAAAATGATGTAATCAATGGCGCAAACACCCACTAAACCACCCAGATACAGAACTGCATCACCTGCCGGCAAACGGTGTTTCACCTCATCAACACAAGCTAATCCTACTATCAGTATCGCCCAGACTGTAGCCAGGAAAAAGCCCAGTATAGGCGGTACGGCAAAAGGATTGAGCGTAGGATGAAAATAAAAATGACGCCATACTTCTGGCAAAAACAACTGAATGGTTGCATAGAAGGTTGCTGATATCGAAACAATAAGCACCAACGCTGTAGGATATGGTGAATCAATATCATTAAAATGAACCAGTTTACCATTGCTATGGAAAATCTTACGAACTGTATAGGCTACGGCTATGAGAATAATGATAACCATGAAGATGAGCAAGTGAGTATTGCTGAAGGTCATAATGAACTCTGAAATAGGATCATCGGGCACAACCTTCGGCAGCAGACGGGACTCACGGGTCCAGCCAAACTGATTATCTTCTGTTGCCAACTGCACCCAAACTGAATCTATGGAATCCTGAGGAACCATACGAATATCCGTAACCACCAGCAGGCAGTTCTTTTGGACGGCGAAGGAGTCGATAGGCAAATTGCTCAAAAATTCTTCAGGCTGTTGCGCTATCAATTCCAGGGAATCCTTGAATACCAGAAAATTGAATTTGTTGGTATAATGATGGGTAGTAGAAAACGAAATGGAATCGAGTTGTTTATTACTGTACTCTACCATAGCTGCATGCATCTGGTGATGAGCACGGCGATGATAACAACTGCTGAACATCAAGAGGATGCCCAGCATACAAAGAATCTGTATCGTCCATTTCTTTTTCATTTATTTCTCACTATATAAGTTCATCTGACATTCGTTGCATGCAAACTCCAGACGGAAACGACGACCGTCACCCAACTGCAGGAAGAGAGGCTCTCTCCAGGATGGTTTCTTGCCTCCACGCTTCACACAGTAGCCCAACGAATAGCGGATACAATGGCGACACTGCATCAGGAGCGATTCTCCCCTTTCGTTGGTAAACTTAGGTTGCATACTTCGGTTTGCCTTGTCTTTTTCTATATTCTCATCATATTCTTCCTGGGTCTTAGCATTCCATGCAGAAGGAATATTCTTACCCAACTCAAATGCCGGAACTACTGGCGACAGACCATGAATCTGATAAAAATCTCTTGCATCATAGTTAGCTATATTATAGAGATATCCCCATTTTCCGTATTCCGGCTGCCAAGTAAATTCCTCTTTCGTAAGTCGGTGCTCACCGGGCTGACTGAATCCAAAACCATTGTTGAACAAGGTTCTATCCCATCCACCCCACAACGACTTATCAAGCTGTTTCTGATTTGCCTTGGTAAGTTCATCTATCAATTCACGCCGGATAGCAGTGAGAATACTGTTCGGAACAAAGTATGTCTCCATTCCCTTCAGAAGTTCTACCTGGTAAGCTTCGTAAATCGTATCGCCCAGTTTGCTCATCTGAGCCTTTATATTTTCGCCTTGCGGGCGTTTCGCCTTTTCGAGTTTCAACTCTTTAAACACCTCAGCCACCTGATAAATCAAGCCACCATCAGCCTCTTTCGTCTTCATGATGTTGACAACAGCCTTTACCCCCTGTGGCTCTTCCCTGAACTTATTACCCATCACAGGCTCCATTTCTATGACAATATAGATTTTACGTTCAGCAGACTTACGAGCCAGCAAAGCCTCGAAAGCCCGATCGTTATTACGATAAAGAGCCATGCCCGGACGCATATGTTCAGGCATTCCAAACGGATAGAGGCGATTGCCCTCTACTCTGTTCACACGAAAGCCTTCCAACTCACGGTCATCATTGATAAAACACAGTCCATCGCCATTTTTAAAGCTGGCTACTGTGGCTACGTTGAAAGAAATGTTGCCACGTATTTCCTTAACCTTCCCCACAAACTCGCCGATAGCTTTCGGTGTATCGAAAGAAGCAATATCCGGCTGTCGCCCATTCAGGAAATAATGGGTAAAGCCACGATTGAAAGTCTTCTTCAGATTAGGTGTAAAATTATATTGAACATGTCCCACCGATGCACGGCGATACTTACGCGGTTCAGCTTTTACGATTGCATCGAGTTGACTGCTATAGGCAGCCACCACATTCTTGACGTAGTTGATATCTTTTAATCTTCCTTCTATCTTGAACGAAGTAGCTCCAGCATCAGCAAGATCCTTAAGATGATCAAGCTGACAAAGATCCTTGAGAGACAACAGATAACGCTGATGTTCTATCTCCTGACCATTGGAATCGAGCAGATCAAACTTCATACGACAGAACTGTGCACATTCTCCACGATTAGCAGAGCGCCCGAAACACTTCTCTGAAGCATAACATACACCCGAATAGCTTACGCAGAGCGCTCCATGTACAAAGACCTCTATTTCTCTATCAGGAATCGCCTGATGGATCGCCTTGATTTCATCGAGCGAAAGCTCACGAGCCAGAACAATACGTTTGAAACCTAACGTGGTAAGCCAATACGCCTTTTCTGGAGTTCTTACATCACACTGGGTACTGGAATGCAATTCTCTACTCCACAAATTCTGCGCCCTCACCTCAGTAAGCACACCCATATCCTGCAGCAAAAGTGCATCAACACCAATCTCATCAAGTTGCTGGATCATCTTAAGCGTATCCAACATCTCATCCTGATAGATGATAGTATTCACTGTAACATGAACCTTTGCTCCAAACTGATGAGCATAATCACACAACTGTCTGATATCTTCCAGCGAATTGCCTGCTGCTGCTCGTGCACCAAAACGAGGTGCACCAATATATACGGCATCTGCACCATGATCAATGGCAGCAATACCACATTCCAAGTTCTTGGCAGGCGCCAATAATTCTAATGTTTGCATAAGAAATCTATCTCGAAATCATCCAACTCCTTCACAAATTAACTGATTTCGTCAATATTGTAAGGAGTCTCCTGATAAACATAATAGTTGATCCAATTACTATAGAAGAGGTTGGCATGAGCACGCCATGTCACCAGAGGTTCTTCGTTCGGATCGTCATGATAATAATAATTTTTTGGCAGTTCTACATCATCACGCTTGCCCACATCACGTTTATATTCCTTATCCAGCGTGTTTGGCGCATACTCAAGATGACCCGTCACAAAGAATTCGCGGCCGTTTCTGGCCATCACAATGCTGACACCGCTTTCAGGCGATTCGGCAATGATGTCAAGTCCTGGCACTTTTTCAATATCCTCACGTCTTACCTCTGTATGGCGACTATGAGGCATATTAAAGATATCATCGAAACCGCGGAAGATTGGCTGAGACAAATCGAGAGGCTTCTGCTTAAAAATACCAAACATCTTCTTCTCTAAAGGATACTTAGGAACACCATAGAAATGATAAAGACCAGCCTGGGCACCCCAGCAGATATAGAGTGTTGAAGTAACATGGGTACGGGCCCAATCAAAAATCTCTTTGATTTCAGGCCAATATTCTACCTCTTCATAAGCCATCGTTTCGATAGGAGCACCTGTAACTATCATTCCATCAAACTTCTGTTTGGAAAGTTCCTGAAAATCCTTGTAGAACATCATCATGTGCTCTATTGGAGTATTCTTCGGCGTGTGACTTTTCAACTTCATAAAATAAACCTCTAACTGAAGAGGAGTATTCGACAGAAGACGAACGAGATCTGTCTCTGTCGTAATCTTGAGGGGCATCAAATTGAGCACACAGATTTTCAACGGACGAATCTCCTGTTTATGCGCACGACTTTCGTCCATCACGAATATATTCTCATGCTTCAGCAGTTCGATAGCTGGAAGCTTATCTGGTATTCTTAACGGCATTTATTTTATTCCTTTCTTAAAATTTTTCTGCAAAGTTACACAATTTCAGCGAAGATAACGAAAGAAGAAACATTTTTTTGAGAAATATAAATAAATTAATGTGGAAAAGTAAAAGAAATCTTTCTCTATGAAAAGGATTGTTAAAGATAAATGAGAATGTTAAACCTATCATCACGTTTTTAATCAAAAACACATATCAGTTGCAACTTTATAGGCGACGCTTACGTCAAATCTAAAAATGATGTATCCTATTAAGATTTGCAATTATGGAAAATAAGAACATTAATCCACATTTAATCAGAACAGATGCAAAGAGATCTGTAAAGATGAAAACAAAAAGTAAAAAGAGTATGAACGCAAGTTTTAAAAACATGGCGGTAGCGCTGATCATCATGTCGGCTCCTATCGCTGTACAAGCTAAGCAATGGTCACTGCAGGATTGTATCAGTTACGCACTGGCTAACAACATTCAACTGCAGAAGACTCAACTCACAAAAGCTTCAGCTCAGGAGGACTATCTGCAATCAAAGTCTGCGCTTCTGCCATCGCTCTCTGCCAGCACCAATCAAAGTGTAAACTATACGCCTTGGGTTTCTAATGGAATCAGTGGAGAAGGTTTCAGCAAAGCTTCCATCGACAAGGTATATTACAATGGCAGCTATAGTGTGATGGGCAATTACACGATTTGGAACGGTAACAAAAATAGAAATCAGGTGAAACTGAACAAGCTGGCAAAGGAAGCGGCACAACTCGATTCGACAGCACAAGCCCTCAACCTGCAAGAACAGATAGCTCAACTTTACGTACAGATACTTTACTCTACAGAGGCTATCAACGTAAACAAAGAAAGTTATCTGTCGAGTGTTCAAAACGAAGAGCGTGGTAAGGAAATGGTAAAAATTGGCAAGATGAGCCAAGCAGACTTAGCACAACTTACAGCACAGAGAGCACAAGATGAGTTTAACATCGTGCAGGCTGAAAGTAACGTTAAAAACTATAAACGACAGTTGAAGGAACTCCTGCAGATTACCAGTGAAGAAGCTTTCGACATCGCTATTCCAAGCACAACTGACCAGATGGCTCTGGCCTCTATCCCAGGAATGAACAGTGTCTATACAGCTGCGCTTCAGAATCGCCCTGAGTTTTTGAGCTATCAAAACAAACTCGACCAGAACGATCTGAACATCAAGATTGCAAAGGCAGGAAAGTTGCCAACCATCAGCGCAAATGCAGGAGCTACGACCAGCACCACATCCATGAACAAAAACGGTTGGGGCAGTCAGATGAAAACCAACTTCAGCATGGGTGGTGGAATCGGTGTCAGTATTCCTCTCTTTGATAACCGACAGACCAAGACTTCTGTCAATAAAGCACTCATTCAGCGTGAAAGCATCTTGCTCGATATAAAGAATGAGCAAACTAAGCTCTACTCTACTATCGAAAACTATTGGTTGCAGGCTAATACAAACCAAAGCCAGTTTAAGGCTGCCAAGGTGAGCAGCGAGAGTGCCCAAACAAGCTACGATCTGTTAAGTGAGCAGTTTAAACTGGGATTAAAGAACATCGTAGAATTGAGAACTGGCAAAGATAATCTTCTGAAGGCTAAGCAGAACGAACTTCAGGCAAAGTATCTTACCATTCTGAATATCAACATGTTGAAATTCTACCAAAACGGCAGAATCTAAAGAGAAAGATTGGTATTAACATCCGAAAACATATTGCAAATCATTAATAGGTATACATACATTTTTATGAAAAAACTTAGAATCAGCAAAATCTGGATTGCCATGATTGTGGTAATCATCGTAGCTGTGGCAGCATGGCTGTTCTCTGGAAGTAAAAACGAAGAGCAAATAGACTTCAAGCAGGAAGCTGTAACCACACAAACATTGCAGAATAGTGTAACTGCAACCGGTACTATTGAAGCGGTAACTTCTGTAACGGTTGGTACACAGGTGAGTGGTATTGTAAACAAACTTTATATTGATTACAATTCGCAGGTAAAAAAGGTGAAGTCATAGCTGAGCTCGACAAAACCAACCTGATGAGCGAGTTGAATACTGCCAAAGCTAACCTGGCAAGTGCGCAAAGCAGTTTGAACTATCAGAGTGCAAACATGAGCCGCTACCAGACCCTCTATAAGAAAGGTTTGGTAAGTGCTGACGATTATGAAAATGCGCTTCTCACCTATCGCCAGGCGAAAGAGCAAGTAGCTTCGGCCAAGGAAAATGTACAGAAAGCCCAAACCAACCTGAGCTATGCTACAATTACATCCCCAATAGATGGAACTGTCATATCAAAAAGCGTAGAGGAAGGACAGACCGTAGCAGCAAGCTTCAACACTCCAGAGCTCTTTACTATCGCTAAAGATCTGACCAACATGCAGGTGATTGCAAATGTTGACGAGGCTGATATAGGCGGTGTAAAAGAAGGCGACCGCGTTAATTTTACAGTAGATGCTTATCCTGACGATGTATTCCAGGGAACAGTAAAACAGGTTCGTCTGGAAGCTACTACAACAAACAATGTAGTCACTTACGAGGTTGTCATCTCTGCACCCAACGCAGATCTCAAGTTAAAACCAGGACTGACAGCAAATGTTACCATCTTTACACAAGAACGAGCTGGTATTCTTGCCGTTGCCAACAAAGCACTCCGCTTTACTCCAACCAAGGAAACTGTGGGAAAGAATATCAAGATTGTTGACTGCAAAGGAAAAAACAAAGTTTGGACTCTTGCTAACAATACCCTTACAGCTCATTCTGTAACCATCGGTCAGAGCGACGGTATACATACTGAAATTATCAAGGGTTTGAAGAAGGGACAGAAGATTGTAACTGAAATCATAGTTAATATCCCTGAAGAGAATGAGGAGCCTCAACAAAGTTAAGGTTTGATTAGCGGTCCTGGACCTAGAGGAAAGATAAAATAAAAAATAAGAGTATGGCAAACGACAATATTCAAGCAAACAGCGAAAAGAAAGTTGTGATAGAACTCGACAATGTTCGCCGCGACTTTCTTGTGGGTGAGGAAACTGTCCACGCCCTAAAAGGTGTAAGCTTTAAAATATACGAAGGTGAGTTTGTTACCATCATGGGTAAATCAGGATCAGGTAAATCTACCCTGCTGAACCAGCTAGGTTGTCTTGATACCCCATCCAGTGGCGAATACTATCTGGATGGAGTAAGCGTACGAAAGATGTCACGTAATGATCGCGCCATTCTTAGAAACCGAAAGATTGGATTCATCTTCCAGAACTACAATCTTCTACCGAAGACTACAAGTGTAGAAAATGTAGAACTTCCACTGATGTACAACCCGAACGTAAGCGCAGAAGAACGAAAGCAACGTGCTATCGAATCGCTGAAAGCTGTTGGTTTAGGAGAACGTCTCTATCATAAGAGTAATCAGATGTCTGGAGGACAGATGCAGCGTGTAGCAATAGCTCGTGCGTTGGTCAACAACCCCGCTGTGATACTTGCCGATGAAGCAACGGGTAATCTCGACACCAGAACCAGTTTTGAGATTCTGGTACTCTTCCAAAAACTTTATGCAGAAGGAAGAACCATCATCTTCGTTACCCACAACCCAGACATTGCAAATTATTCGAGTCGTAATATCGAACTGCATGATGGTCACATCATCAGCGACACCTATAACGAACATATTCTATCGGCAGCCGAAGGTCTGGCAGCCTTGCCAGCCAACACGGACGAATAAGTTTTCAATGTTAAGTGTTGAATGTTAAATTACTTAGCATCCAATAGCAAACAAAGTTTTCACTTAACACTTAACATTTAACATTACAACAAGTAAAATGAATTATCAGAATCTTTTCAAAATAGCCATCCGCGCCATTGCTGCCAACAAAATGCGCTCTTTCCTTACCGCACTTGGCATCATCATCGGTATTGCTGCGGTTATTACCATGCTTGCCATCGGACAAGGAAGTAAAGCCAGCATCAAGGCAAACATCGCAGAGATGGGATCAAACATGATTATGATTTCACCAGGTGCAGACATGCGTGGCGGTGTGAGACAGGATGCTTCGTCAATGGAGACGCTGAAGCAAGCCGACTATCAGAGCATCAAAGACGAATGTAATTAGATCTCAGCTATTTCTCCTACTGTAAACAGTTCCGGACAGTGGATCTACGGAAACAACAACACCCAAAGTTCCATTTATGGTGTAAACCAAGACTATCTTTCCATCCGACAACTGAAAGTGGCAGATGGAGAAATGTTTACAGATACAGACATTAAGGCTGCATCTAAAGTTTGTATTTTGGGACAGACAGTAGTTGACTATCTTTTCCCTGATGGCAGCGATCCTATCGGTAAAGTTGTGCGATTTAACAGCATTCCATTCAGAGTAATCGGTGTCTTGAAGAAGAAAGGTTACAATAGTATGGGTATGGACCAGGATGATTTAGTACTTGCCCCCTATACAACAGTAATGAAGCGAATTATGGCACAAACCTATTTAGGAGGCATCGTCTGCTCAGCTATCACCGAAGAGGCTTCTCAACCTGCCCAAGATCAGATTACAGAAATATTGCGACGCAACCACAAATTGAAAGACGCAACAGATACTACTGAAGCAGATGAAGATGACTTCAATATCCGCTCTCAAGAGGAAATTTCAAGCATGATGAATTCTACCATGTCTACAATCACCATCCTGCTCGGATTCGTGGCAGGAATCTCGCTGCTGGTAGGCGGCATCGGAATCATGAACATCATGTATGTATCTGTAACAGAACGAACCCGCGAAATAGGTCTTCGAATGAGTGTGGGCGCACGAGGTATTGATATTTTGAACCAGTTTCTGATAGAAGCTATCTTACTTTCTGTAACTGGCGGTATTATAGGAGTGATATTGAGAGTTAGTTTATCGCTCAGTCTTAACTATTTCTTCCATATAGCCACCCAAATAGAGCCTTGGAGCATTATTATGAGTTTTGCTGTCTGTACATTTACTGGCGTTTTCTTTGGATGGTATCCTGCAAAGAAGGCAGCAAGGCTCGACCCTATCGAGGCTATCAGATACGAATAAAAAAAATGGGAGAACATTAAATATTCTCTGAGGTTTTTCAAAAAAACAAAAAGTTTTTTGGTGAATACAAAATAAAGTTGTACTTTTGCGTCTGCGGAAGTGCAACTTTTTTATTTGAAGTTAAACGAATCGCATGAATTGAATAGTAAACAGGTTTAAATATAGAAGATTATGAAATTTATAGGAATTATTCCAGCAAGATACGCATCAACACGTTTCCCGGGAAAGCCACTTGCCATGTTAGATGGCAAACCAGTGATACAACATGTTTATGAGAAAGTAGCAAGTTGTCTAGAAGCAGCCTATGTTGCAACAGACGATGAGCGAATTTTCAATGCTGTAGAAGCATTTGGCGGTAAAGCTGTTATGACGCGCAAGGATCATAAGAGCGGTACTGACCGCATAGAAGAAGCTATCGAAAAAATTGGTGGAGACTGGGATGTCATTGTCAATGTTCAAGGAGATGAACCTTTTGTTGACAAAAGTCAACTGGAAACCATCTGCCAGTGTTTTGATGACCCAACAACCCAAATTGCCACTTTAGGAAAAGCTTTTACCAGTATGGAAGCTGTAAAAAATCCTAATAGTCCAAAGATTGTTGTAGACAATCAAGGCTTTGCTATGTATTTCTCTCGCAGCATCATTCCATACGTAAGAGGAAAGGAAGAGGAAGAATGGCTCAAGAGTTTTCCTTATCTGAAACATTTGGGCATCTATGCTTACCGCAAAGAAGTTTTAAAAGAGGTAACCAAACTGCCACAAAGCTCACTAGAAATAGCAGAGAGCCTGGAACAACTTCGATGGCTGCAGAATGGCTACAAGATAAAAGTTGGTACTACAGATGTAGAAACTGTAGGCATCGACACGCCAGAAGATTTGCAGCGGGCAGAAGACTTTTTGAAAAACAGAAAGTAATAAAAAACATCATATACTTTTAAAGTATCGCAGAATGAACAAAATTGAAAATATCGTCAAAAAATATATTATTCACCATAGTATGTTCAAGTGGCAAGCACCATATATCGTTGCCTTGTCCGGAGGTGCTGATAGCGTTGCCCTATTGCTTATCTTGAAAAATATAGGACTGAATATTACTGCTGCGCACTGTAACTTTCACCTTCGCGGCGAAGAGAGTGACAGAGACGAGCAATTTTGTGTAAATCTGTGCAAACAACAGGGAATCAGTTTGTCTCGAATCCATTTTGATACTTATACTTATGCCCATTTGCACAAGGTAAGTATCGAAATGGCTGCACGCAACTTACGCTACAGCTATTTTGCCCAATTAGTAAAAGACTTGCATGCAGGAGGCATTTGTGTGGCCCATCATCGCGATGACAATGTAGAAACTTTACTTCTGAATCTGTTAAGAGGATCTGGAGTAGACGGATTAGCAGGCATCGCCCCAAAAAACGGAAATATTCTGCGCCCTCTTCTCTGCATCAGCCGACAGGATATATTGCAATACCTAAAAGAAAAAAAGCAAGATTTTGTCACAGATTCAACAAATTTGGAAGACGATGCTTTAAGAAATAAAATCCGCCATCATGTAGTACCTCTTTTGGAAAGTATCAACCCGGCAGCAAGTGAAAATATCGCTCTCTCTGCCAAATACATACGCCAAGCGAAAAGTATACTTGAGAGCATTGATAGCATCAGTACAACCGACTCTTATAGGAAAGTTATATATATCCCTAAAGTATCTGTCATGAATGCTCCAAGTCCGGAATTCATACTCCATAAAGAATTAGGCAGATATGGTTTTCATGGCAATGTCATTGATGACATCTGTGAAAGCCTCTTCAGTCAGGATCGTGGTGTCGGTAAAATCTGGAAAAACGAAGACTATATGATAGTCATCGACAGAGAACAGCTGTTGATCTCTAACATAAAAGACTTGAATAACATTCAGGAACAAAGAGCGTTCCGACTGCCAGAAGAAGGCATTTACAACATGGACGAAGGAACCCAAATCAAGATAAAAATCTTCTCGCATATGGGTGACTTCATGCCAAGCAAAGAATCGCAATGTATCACTTTGGATGCTGAAAAAGTCAGTTTTCCCCTCACCTACCGACTGGTAAAAGAAGGCGATAGATTTCAACCTTTCGGCATGAAGGGTAGCAAACTGTTGAGTGACTATATGACCGATAGGAAATTTGACTATATACAAAAAAAGACACAGCATGTATTAACTGATAGTAAAGGTGAAATCATCTGGCTTATCGGCGAACGTACGTCTGAAAAAACAAAGATTACCGAAACCACCAAGAAAATATTGGAGGTCATCATCAAATGAAAAAGAAAATATTATATATCACAAGTTTAGTTTTCATTCTGCTGGCTACCGCCAGCACATGGAGCTATTATTGCCTGAACCCATCAAGTGATAGAGTGAACAAGGCAAAAGCAAACATAAAAGTATACAGTCACTACGAATTAATTCAAAATGGAAAAACAATACTCCGGTTCGACGAAGACACTACGACACTGGCTGCCAACTTTATGAATCGTTGGGCGTTGATTCCTTCATGTGAAGGAAGACTTGCCGCCTGCTACAACAACAGCATCAGCCGGAATCACTATCTTGGCAAAGATGCGGATAGCATTTTTAAAGAGAAAGTTGATTCTTTAGACAGTTTGTATAGAGACTCCAAATGGAAAGTTGGAGAACTGAACTATTATATTCACTCTCATTCTGTTCTGGATGTAGGCTACAACTCTATTTGCGCTTATACCCAACGCGAACTGGAACAACGCGATTCTGCCAAGAAACTGATTGATTCCCTGAAACATGTACAGAAAAAGGGACATTTCAAGTTGAAACGCTCCATTTCATATCAAGCCTATTATAGAGACGAAAACGGAAAATGGAAGAGTCAGGCATGCAAACTCATCAAAGCAATGAATGGAGAAACTGCACAAGGAAACCGCATATTCCAACTTTCCTCAGAAACAACTCCTGAAGGGGTTAAAGCTATTTCACCTCAACTTGCAGCATCTTTAGCAACAGCTCATGGAGTCACACTTCGACGCTCTATTGATTACACCCTCTTACCTGATTCTCTAGGATATTATCGGGGTACAACCGACAGTATCTATCAACCAAACGGTCATGGATGCTGGCAAGGATACGATGGAACCTATTATGAAGGTTACTGGAAAAACGGGAAACGTGAAGGATTCGGATTCAGCATTGCTCCCAAGAAGCCATTACGAATAGGCGAATGGAAAAATGACCGCTATAAAGGCGAAAGACTCGTATATACATCGGAACGTATTTATGGCATAGACCTGAGCAAATACCAGCATGGAAAAGGCAGAAAAAAATATGCTATCAACTGGAACCGTTTACGCATTACACATCTTGGACGTCTCAGCAAAAAGACCATATCAGGAACAGTAAACTTCCCGATTCGCTTCATCTATATCAAGAGTACAGAAGGTAAATCGCTGTTAAATCCATATTACAGAAAAGATTATCGTGATGCAAAAGCACATGGTTACAAGGTTGGAACCTATCACTTCTTTACCACCATAACACCTGCTGCCGAACAAGCACGACACTTTCTGAAACACAGTATCATTAGGAAAGGCGATTTTCCTCCAGTTCTTGATGTTGAACCGCTTCCTAGTCAAATCAAGAAAATGGGAGGGGCTGGAGTATTGTTTGCACGCATTAGAACTTGGCTTAGAATTGTAGAAAGAGCAACTGGTGTTAAGCCTATTCTTTACATCAGCCAAACTTTCGTAAATCGCTATCTGCCACAGGCTCCCGATCTGAAACATAACTACCAGGTTTGGATTGCACGATATGGAGAGTATAAACCAGACATCCGATTGGTATATTGGCAACTCTGCCCCGACGGAAGAGTAGCAGGAATACATGGAGAGGTAGACATCAACGTGTTTAACGGATACGATGATGCTTTTCAAAGTTTTGTTAAGAACAAGACCGTAAAATAACCTTTAAATGAGTAAGTTAGGTTAATTACGTTAAAGTAAGTTATAATTCTAGTCGTGTATCAATATTTTTATTATCTTTGCACCAATTGTGCAATGTGTAACTAAGAGGAAAGATAATGAGACAGCTTAAGATACAAAAGAGTATAACCAATCGTAATAGTGAAGCCCTCGACAAATATCTTGTAGAGATAGGTAGAGCCCCTATGGTTTCTATTGATGAAGAAATAGAATTGGCTCAAGCTATCCGCAAGGGAGGTAGAGCTGGCGAAAGAGCAAAAAATAAGTTGATTGAAGCCAACTTACGTTTTGTGGTGTCGGTAGCAAAACAATATCAGCACCAGGGACTCACCTTGACAGACTTGATTGACGAAGGAAACATCGGACTCATCAAGGCTGCAGAACGCTTCGACGAAACACGAGGGTTCAAATTTATCTCATACGCTGTATGGTGGATTCGTCAGAGTATTTTACAGGCAATAGCAGAGCAAAGCCGAATTGTTCGACTTCCTCTCAACCAGGTAGGATCACTCAATAAGGTAAACCAGGAAATTAATAAGTTTGAGCAGGAAAACCAACGCCGTCCAAGCGTTGAAGAACTTGCTGCCAGAACGGGTGTTGACGAGGACAAGATTTCTCAGAGCATGGCTGCCAGTGGTCATCATGTAAGCATCGATGCTCCATTTAGTGATGACGATGACAACTCTATGGCAGATGTAATGGCAAGCGGAGACGATGCCAGAACAGACAAGCAGGTTGACCATGAAAGTATGGCACAAGACCTAAGACAGGTTTTAAAAGTTTGCCTCAAGGATCGCGAACTGAAAATTATCTGCGCATGCTACGGAATTGGGGAAACCGAAAAGGGGCTCGAGGAAATTGGTGATAAAATGGGGCTCACCCGTGAGCGAGTTCGCCAAATAAGAGAAAAAAGCATCACCAAACTGAGAGAATCCGGGAAGATAGGAATCCTTATGAAATATCTTGGTTAGGAAAGCTGTTGCCCAAAATATTTGGCATAGTTCTTCTGCCAAGTAACATCTTAACTCATAATAAATGAAGAAATATCAAACACACATCATTTTGACGATTATCTTCTGCATGATGGCTTTTGCAGCAAATGCAAGAAGAATGTCACCGAGAGACGCCTTTAGTGACTCGGTGATGTGTTTGGTATTTAAATATTCACAATCTGTTGACACAACAGGTAGAGCTGAGCACAAGAGTTATGCCTACACTAAATTTCAAATCAAAACAAACAAACGTAATGCAACGCTCATGCTAGTACCGACAATGTATGCGGTGGCTCATGGCGGTGGCAGAAGATTCATCAGCGAGTTTTATAACCAAATGACGCTAGATGCAAATGGCAGACCAGTTGCCAAGCGTTTGCTGAACATAAGCACCATTCCGCATAGAAGCAACACATTGTCATCACTTCTGAAATACATGACTCCAACGGTATATGGAGAAACACTTTTCGAAACTAATATTCTTTCTCCTTTCCACTATAAGAATCGCAGATATTATAAATATGCCGTCACCCAATTACCATTCGGCAAAGCACAAGTCTACGTATATCCACGTCTCAAAAACACCCAAGTTATTGAAGCACGTGCCATTGTTGATTCCCAAAGCGGAAAGATAAGCATGGTAGACTTTGAGGGCGAATATGATATGACCCGTTTCTATATCTCGATCATTATGGGTAAAGACGGATTTGGTTCACTTTCTCCTGCAAGGTGCAGCATGAGAGCCAACTTCAGTTTTATGGGTAACAAGATAACGGGCATGTATACAACTGTATACGGACTGCCGAAAATATTAAGTGATTCACTCAATAATGTAGCCGATACTGCATTAATGGCAAAAGTGCGCCCAATTGAATTAAACCAAGATGAGGCTGACATATACAGAAAATTCTATGAAAAAAGAAAACAAATAACAGATTCCTTGAATAACAACATACCAGAGAAAAACTTTGCAAAAGACATACTTTGGGATGTTATAGGTGACAATGTATTAAACAGGATTTCTCAAGGCTTCGGAAAGCAAAACCAAGGCTACTTCCGTATCAGTCCTATTCTCAACCCACTCTATATGGGATACTCCGAGCGAAAAGGAATTGTATACAAGTTTGACCTGAAGGGAGGCTACAGGTTTACAGAAAATCTGGAATTGGGGCTTCGCTTTAAAGGAGGTTACAGTATGAAACAACACAGATTTTATTTCAATATACCAATGACATTCAACTATAACCAGAAGCACAATGGATATCTGAAGTTAGAAATCGGTAACGGCAATAGAATATCGAATAATCGTGTTGCACGAAAGATGTTAGGCATCAGCAAACCTGAAGATAACGATTTTCTAGATCCACTATTCTCAAAATATCCAGGATTGTCATTACCGGAAATTTCAACAGATATTGATGCTAATAACAGGAAACTGACAGAGTTTAAAGATGATTACCTTCGTCTTACTAACCACTGGAGTTTCAACGACTATGTCGGTTTTGAGATTGGCTTGGTTTCACATCAACGAAAAGCTGTAGTAGAAAGTTTCTATAAACTGTTTAATTATCCAAGCAAATATGTGTCAGTAGCACCAGCTGTAGCGTTAGAACTCTTACCATGGGGTAAGAAAGGCTCTATCTTTAAGATAGACTATGAAAAGGGATGGAAAAACCTACTAGGTTCAAACATAGACTACGAACGGGTAGAAGCAGATGCACAAACTATTTTTCAAGCATCACGCCGTCAATCATATTCTATAAGGTTAGGAGCTGGCTTTTATACCCGCAAAGGTGATCATTGGGACTTCGTTGACTATACCAATTTCCATGACGACAATATTCCTGGAGGCTGGAATGATAGCTGGAGTGGAGAATTCGAATTACTGCCATCCCAATGGTATAATGCCAGTGATTATTACGTTCGCGGAAACTTCACTTATGAAGCTCCCATGATTGCAACTGCATGGCTCCCCCTGATTGGGAAATATATAGAAGCAGAGCGTCTGTATGTAAGCTGTCTTGTTGTAAACCATTTACACCCATATACAGAATGGGGATATGGAGTAACAACAAGAGCTATTACATTAGGATTCTTTGCAGCCTTCAAAAACACGAAGTTTAATGGCATAGGCTGTCGCTTCGGTTTTGAACTATTTAGAGATTGGTAATATTCATAAAAGCATAGATAAAACATGATTTCTAGGGCACAATATCAATAACATCATAAAAAAAACAAAATATGAGTTCACAACTAACTGTTTATAAAGCAAGTGCAGGATCAGGTAAAACATTTACTTTGGCTCGCGAGTATATGACACTCGTGATAGCTAATCCTGCTTCCTACAGAACCATTCTTGCAGTAACCTTCACCAACAAAGCTACTGAAGAAATGAAAATGCGTATCTTAGGAAAATTATACGAAATTGCACACGGACTACCAGAAGCAAACGATTATGTAAATCAAATACAGCAGGCTTTACCGTATCTTTCATCCAAACAAATTCAGAAAAATGCAGAATCAGCCCTGCATTTGCTCATACATAATTATAACTATTTCCGGGTTATGACCATCGATACGTTCTTTCAGAGTGTATTGAGAAATCTTGCACGTGAACTTGATCTGACTGCCAATTTACGGATAGAACTCAATGACTATCAAATAGAACAGCATGCCGTTGATGAACTTATAGAAAGTCTTGAAGATACCGATCGTCTACTTTTCTGGATTATGGATTATATCAAAGAAAATATTGATGATGATAAGAGTTGGAATGTCATAGGACAGATCAAGAAATTCGGTGAGAACATATTCAAGGATTATTACAAAGCTCATTCCGACAAGTTGACAGAATTGATGGAACAAGAAGATTTCTTCAAGGATTTTACCGATCGAATGAAGAAAAAGCGCGATAAGGCAAAAGAGCAGCTTAAAGAAATTGCTGCTACTTTTTTCGATTCCCTTGAAGAAGAAGGCTTTACGTCAGACGACTTAGCTGGAAAAACGAGAGGTATTTGGAGCTATTTCAACAAGCTGAAAAATGGTAAATACAGTGATGATGATCTACATAATGATACTTTTAATAAATGTCGGGAAAGTCCGGAAGCATGGGTCAAAAAATCTGATGTGAAAAATTGTACTGATATCTTCAATTATGTAGAATCGGTGCTCTACCCTATTCTGCTGTTTGCAGAAGATAATCGTCCAAGACTCACCCGAATCTTCAAAAGTACCGATCTGACCATAAAGCATCTTAATCAGCTCCGCCTTTTGGGAAGCATAGATAAAAAAGTCAGGGAGATGAACAGAGAGGCAAACCGTTTCCTTTTGAGCGATACTCAGACCTTGCTCAACTCACTGATAAAGGATAGCGATTCGCCATTCATCTTTGAAAAGATTGGCACTCAACTCGACCATATAATGATTGACGAGTTCCAAGATACTAGCACCATCCAATGGAAGAACTTTAAAGTGCTGCTCGAAGAAACCATGAGTAGAGAAGATGCAGGTAACCTCATTGTTGGTGACGTAAAACAAAGTATTTACAGATGGCGATCCGGCGATTGGAGACTGCTCAATAATATCGATAAAGAATTTAATAAAAGCGCGAAAGAAGTAAGCATAGAAACTTTGGGTACCAACTACCGCTCTGATAGAAACATCATTGAGTTTAACAATGCTTTTTTCACAGAAGCAGTAAAATTGGAGATTGAAGACCTGACAGATAAATGTCCTGAAGAATGTAAACAGCTGGAAAGCGCATATAGCGATGTCTGCCAGCAAGTACCAGACCACCATTCTGTTCCTAATGGTTCTATCAGTATTCAGCTCCTGGGCGGTGAAAATATTGAAGACAGAATGATGCAAACAACATTGGACACTGTAGACAAGTTGGTTGAAAGAGGTGTTCCTTGCAACAAAATAGCAATCCTGGTAAGAAGCAACCGTAACATACAGGACATTGCTGAGTATTTTATGAACCATTCCGACTATCCGTTGGTTTCTGATGAGGCATTTAGGCTGGATGCCTCCCAAGCAGTATGCACATTGGTTAACGCTCTCTACATTCTGGTACACCCAAATGACAATATTGCATTAGCAACTCTCAACAAGTTTTGTGACACGTATTCTGTAGCTGGAAATATGCCGGAACAACTTTTGGCCAATCGTTCTGAGTATCTGGAAATGCCACTGTTCGATCTCACAGAACGCCTTTTTGCAGAACTTAAACTTGGCGAAATAAAAGACATGATCAAGCAAACTGCCTACATCTGTACTTTTTATGATTGCTTAAGTAAATATCTCACAGATAACAGTAGTGATATCACTGGATTTCTGAAAGAGTGGGATAACCGTATCCACGAAAAAAGCATTCATAGCGATGGCGATGGCGGTATCAGATTCCTTACTATACATAAGAGTAAGGGACTGGAATACGATCATGTTATCATGCCTTACTGTGACTGGCAACTAGAAAAAGCCAACACTATCTGGTGCACACCGCAAGAAGCTCCATACAACGAGCTTCCGCTGGTACCTATAGATTTCAGTGCTAAACTGATGAAGCAAAGTATATATGAAGCAGATTATAATCATGAACATCTGCAAAACATAGTCGACAATTTGAATCTGCTTTATGTAGCCTTCACACGTGCCAGTCACAATCTGATTGTAATTGGCAAACGAGCTAATAGTGCATATCGTTCTGCCATTATTGAATCTGTACTCGACAAGGTAGCCAGCCGACTTGAAGCTAATGATGTAAAGATGGAGTTAACAGGAATAGGTTCTGATGCCAAAACAGATGACATATCTTTCTGCTATAATGAAATATATGTACCTGATTCTTCCAAGAAATCAAACGAGAAGAAGGATACAAACGTGCTCTCAGCCTATTCTCAACCTTTAGAAATTAAAATAAATGTTACGCCTGAAATGCCAGAATTCAGACAAAGTAACCAGAGCCGTGACTTTATAAAGCGTGATGAAACGGAAGAACAACAGAAGTTTTATATCAAAATGGGTACCATTTTGCACAACCTCTTTTCTACAATCCGCACGGTTGATGATATTGATGAAGCCCTGAAACAGTTGGAGTTAGACGGACTTTTATACGATCAAGACCTCACACCAGAGAAAATAAAGGAGATGATCAGGAAAAGACTTGAATCACCAAAGGTCGCAATATGGTTTGATAAGGAACTGACCATACTAAATGAATGTTCTATCCTGACAGTTGAAAATGGAAAAGTGGCAGAATACCGTCCAGACCGCGTGATGCAAAACTCAAAAAATGAAACCATCGTGGTAGACTTCAAATTCGGTAAACAGAAAGTAGAACACCATGAACAGGTTAGAAAATACATCGGTTTGTTAAAAAGTATGGGACATCACCGAGTAAAAGGTTATCTATGGTATGTATACCCTAACAGAATAGTTGAAGTAATAAAATAATATGGTTCTATTGCCCCTTTCCAAAAAGTAGGGCAAAATAAAGAACAGTTGCAAACATGAAAAGTCCATTAAGATATGAAAACATTTTTAAAATATGTAGCAAGAGATATTCTCGAGAAATACGGAAACAATCTCAGCGACATTGCCGTCGTGTTTCCAAATAAACGCGCCGCTCTTTTCCTCAACGAGAGTCTGGCACGTTTGACTGATCACCCTATCTGGTCGCCATCTTACATAACAATCAGCGACCTTTTTCGCAAACATAGCACATTGAAAGTTGGAGACCCAATCAAACTTGTTTGCGATTTACATAAAACATTCGTAGCCTGCACTGGTATTGATGAGACCCTAGACCATTTTTATGGATGGGGACAACTTCTTATTACAGATTTTGACGATATTGATAAAAACATGGCAGAAGCAGAAAAACTCTTTGCCAATCTTAGCAATATACATGAACTTGATGACATCTCATATCTTACAGAAGAACAGAAAACGCTGATTAAGAAATTTTTTAGCAATTTCAACGATGATCACAACTCTGAACTCAAAAAGAGATTTCTACAATTATGGAGCCATTTTCTTGATATCTATAAGCAGTTCAACATGCGCCTTGAAGAACAAGGATTGGCTTATGAGGGGGCTCTGTACAGGAAAGTTGTAAATGATGAAAATATCAAATTCCAACACAAGAAATATCTCTTTGTCGGTTTTAATATGATGCAAGTAGTAGAACGGAAACTCTGCGACCGCTTGATGAAAGAGGGTAAAGCACATTTCTATTGGGACTACGATGACTATTATATGCAAAACAACCATGAGGCAGGTCACTACATTCGTGAATATCTCAAATATTATCCTAACGAATTGAATGATATGCCTCCTCATGATCTTCGTGAAATTTATCATAACTTTGATAACAATAAAGACATTACATACATTTCGGCATCTACAGAAAACATCCAGGCCCGCTATGTAAACCAATGGCTTAAAGAAAAGAAACGCTATAAATATGGAAAAAAAGTGGCTATAGTATTAGCCGATGAAGGATTGTTGCAAAGTGTAATACATAGTCTTCCTACAAACGAAGACATCAAGTCGTTGCCAGATTATTCTGAGAACGACAAGTTAGCATATAACATAACATTGGGCTATCCGCTTCAACAGACACCATTCTACAGTTTGCTGCAACAGCTCATTAAGTTGCAGGGCGTAGGTCACCCAAAGCATAGTAACAACTATCGCTTACACAATGTGCTCATGGCACTCCGTCATCCATATACACGCTATATTTCTCAAAATTATAGCAAACTCTTGAGCGCTCTTGATGAGCAAAAGCAGTTCTATCCTACCCGCCAATTCCTAAGCATGGATGGTGATGAAGGTTTGTCACTGCTTTTCAAAGATTTGGGTGAGACTGCAACAGAAAATGAATACAACTTGAGACTCATCCAGTATCTGCTGGATATTTTGAAGACAATAGGTGTGAATAGCAAAGAACAGGATGATCCTTTATTCCAGGAATCGCTCTTCAGGACCTATACCTTATTGAACCGTCTGCAAGAACTCATCCAGACAGGAGACTTAGCAGTAGACTGCATCACTCTGGAACGACTCATCCAACAGCTCATCCAGTCAACAAGTATTCCTTTCCATGGTGAACCTGCAGAAGGAATACAGGTAATGGGTGTATTGGAAACTCGAAATCTTGATTTCGAGCATATCTTAGTACTCTCATGCAACGAAGGGAAACTGCCGAAAGGTGTGAACGATGCTTCATTTATTCCCTATTCATTGAGAAAGGCATACGGTCTGACCACAATTGATAACAAAGTAGCCATATACGCCTATTATTTTCACAGTCTGCTCCAACGCTCACACGACATCACTTTATGTTACAATAACGCAACAGAAGATGGTCAATCGGGTGAGATGAGCCGTTTTATGCTACAACTCCTGGTAGAAAGCCATCATGACATCGAGCGCTTTTCTTTGGTCGCAGGACAAAACACACTGCGTCCTACTTATGAACCAATAGAGAAAAAACTGCATGCGCTCAGCCAGCTCAAGAATTTGAAAATGCTTACGCCAACATTTCTGAATACCTATTTGAGATGTGAAAAGCAATTCTACTATAAATATGTAGAAGGACTGATTGAGCCAGATGAAATTGATGAGGACGAAGTAGACAACAAAGTATTTGGAAATATATTCCATCGGGCAGCAGAACTGTTCTATCTGGGATTAGCAAGCAGCGATGCTCTGACAACCGACGGTAAAGGAGAACTCAAACTGACTCGTCCTATCATTGTATCAAAAGAGCAATTAGAGCAAGCCTTAAAAGATGAATCGCTTGTTTATCGCCTGGTAGATCAGGCGTTCAGAGAAGAACTCTTTAAAGTCAGCGCTGCAGGGTATCACCCGAAATATAATGGTCTGCAACTGATCAATAAAGAAGTAATAGCAAGGTATATCCGGCAACTTGTCGAGATAGATATGCGCCAGGCTCCATTCACCATACTCGGATTAGAGCTGGTTGTAAAAACTGACGTCGAAGTAGAAACAAGTATCGGCAATTTATCTCTGTCAATAGGAGGTTTTATCGACCGACTGGATGCTGTTGCAGCTAACGGCCATGCAAATGGCAATAATCTTGCAGAACGAATCCGCGTAATAGACTATAAAACAGGACGTATTTCAACAACACGTCCAAGAGAACTGAGCGAAGTGTTTGATCCATCCATGCTCAACAAGCATACAGATTATTATTTACAATCTATGCTCTACTCGATTATTGTAAGCCACAACAGGAATCTGAATCCGGCTCAAGAGCCCGTATCTCCAGGCTTGCTGTTTATACAAAATGCGGGAGCAGAAGATTATGATCCGACATTAAAAATAGGCAAGGAACTCATCAGTAGCATAGATGTATACGAAGAAGAGTTTATGAAACAACTGAAAGTTCTCATCGCCAACATCTTTGACAAGGACCAACCATTCCGGCCTACAGATGATAAGCATCGTTGCGAATACTGTCCATATGCAGCTTTATGCAAGTCATAGAAACATATATAATATGTGGAAACCAAAATGATTGGTTAAAATGCGCAAAATACTTGCTTTTTTGAATTATTCTATGTATATTTGCAAAAAGAATTATTGAATATGACAGAAAAAGACATAAACAAGATAGTTAGTGAGAACTTAAACTATGTAAAATCAGTAGCCAACCAGTATAAAGGTAAAGGCGTTGAGTTTGATGACTTGGTTAGCGAAGGAACGCTGGCAATGCTTATGGCAGCCAGAAAGTTCCAAGCCGACCGGGGCACCGATTTTGTGGCTTATGCCGGTCCATTCGTTCACAAGGCTATATCACAGGCCATTGATAAACAATCAGGAGTTTATCGTTTACCGAAAGACCAGAAGAAATATGCCCCAAGAAACGCAGACAAGGCTGTATCTGTAGATGCGCCACTAAGCGCAAACAATCCGTATACCCTATTAGACATATTAAACGATCCGGATGTAAAGATTGCAGATGATACCCTGAACATAGAAATGATGAAGAAAAAGATGGCAGAAAGCATTGCAGATTTATTGCCACGAGAGAAAGAAATCATCACCAAATTCTATGGTATAGGGGTTCCTAAGGAAACGATGGCTGAAATTGCTGAAGATATGGGGCTCAAACGCGAGCGAGTTCGCCAGATACGAAATCTGACCATACGCAGATTGAACAGGAGTATTCGCCACCAGGCATTGAGAAACTACTTCAAGAGGTAACTCGCAATAGTTTGTAAAAACAAAAAGGAGGGTGAATCATTAACTTATGATACACCCTCCTTTTTGTTTCATGTTCTAGTTATTAACTATTAAACTTACTCCAATCCCTTAAAATGATTAGCACGATATTGACGGGGAGTAACGCCTATTCGCTTGAAGAAATTAGCATAGAAACTCTGACGAGTATTGAAACCAGCCATTTCGCTGATACCTTCTACAGTCATTCTTGCATAACGTTTATCGGTAAGTAAAGACATAGCATCGTTTACTCGATAATCATTCACCAACTCGGCATAATTCTTATGAAATCGAGTTGCGCATACAGCAGATATATAGCGAGAGTTAGTATTCAAATCCTCTGCAAGTTTCTTGGAACTATAGTCTGGGTCCTTGTACTTTCTTTCAGTAACAAGAACACGGATTATCTCGTCGCGAAGGCGGTCCTTAGTTTCTTCACTCAGCATAGATTGATATCTTGCTATTTTTTCTTTTTTAGGTTGAATATTGTACTTAGCCATAGTTATGTTATAAAATTTATTACAACAAAGGTACGACTTTTATTTAGAACGACCAAATTTTTTCTCACTTTTTTGAAAAATAAACACAAAAAAGTCGTTTATATGAAATAAAATGGTTATTTTTGCATTAATTTTCAAGCTCAAAGCCGAGTATATCATAATTATTAGACAAGAAGCATAGATATGAAGCAAATATTGTGGTTTATAAAAACGTATTTTACGTTTGTCATTTTGTTCGGTTTTCAGAAACCATTTTTCATGATATTGGAAAAGGCTTCTGCTACACAACCTATCGATAATATCTGGAGCGAAATGCCTACAGTGATGTGGTATGGTTTATCACTCGACCTCTCTATGGCTGGTTACCTCACCGCACTACCGGGTTTGTTGCTCATCGCAATGATTTGGTTTCGTAAGGAGATTATACGTCCCATTCTGAATGCTTATTATATACTGGCATCTTTCCTGGTTTCCATTACATTCGTACTGAATGCAGGATTATATCCATATTGGAACTTCCCGCTAGATAGCACTCCATTATATTATTTCTTTACTTCGCCAAAGGATGCACTTGCAAGTGTTGGAGGGCTTTACATCTTTTTTGCTCTCCTCATCACTGTGCTGCTTACCATAGCCGTCTGGTTCTCACTCCGCATGCCTCTTACCCAAAAGCGCTACTCCAGCAGATACAGCAACTATGGTTTTGGAGATTTCGGCAGTGGTCGCAGAACACGCTACTCTGACATAGAGCATCATCGTATGCGCCATTCTCTTATTTTGTTGCTGCTTACTGCCCTTCTCTTCATCCCTATCAGAGGAGGATTTACTGTATCTACAACAAATACAGGAAAGGCATATTTCAGCCAAAATGCGTTTTTGAATCATGCTGCCGTCAATCCGATGTTCAGCCTGTTTGAATCACTTACCCATCAGGAAGATTTTGCATCGCAATACCGATACATGTCAGAAGAAGAAGCTAACAAGCTCTTTGCTCAAATGGTAAGTTCAAGCGACCAGAATACCTACCCGCTCCTGAATGAAGAAGCTCGGAAAAACGGAAAGCCAGATATACTTATTATTATTATGGAAAGCTTTGCCAACGACATCATGCCTTCCGTCGGAACACATAAAGACGTAGCGGTCTGCTTGGACTCAATAGCCCAAAAGGGAATTTTCTTCCCAAGATTCTATTCCAATACTTTCCGCACGGATCGTGGATTGGTTGCTGTTTTGAGCGGTTATCCTGCACAACCTACAACCAGCATCATGCGCTACCCGGCAAAATCTGCACAATTACCATCATTGGCACGTTCATTGGCTAAAGCAAAGCATTACGGCAATGCATATTATTATGGTGGTGATGTTGATTTTGCCAACCAACGCTCTTGGCTGGTTTCCCAGGGCTATGAGAGAATCATTTCAGATAGTGATTTCCCTATAGAAGACAAATTGAGCAAATGGGGAGTACACGATCATATAGTAGCCAACCGGCTGCTTGCAGACCTCAGGAAAGAACAAAACACCAAACAGCCTATGCTGAGAGTATTCCAGACATCAAGCAGTCATGAGCCATTCGATGTGCCATATAGCAGACTGAAAGACAAACGTTTAAATGCATTTGCTTACACTGATAGTGTCATAGGTCATCTTCTGCGTGAATACAGCAAATTGCCTAGATGGAAAAATACTTTGGTATTACTCGTTGCCGATCATGTTGGCGCATACAAAGAACATCTTGACAACTTTGACCGCAGCCGCTATCAGATTCCACTTATCATGACCGGTGGAGCAATAGCTCGCCCAATGAATGTTAAGCTCATAGGAAGTCAGCATGATATAGCAGCTACACTGCTCGGACAATTAGGCATTCCTCACAAAGACTTCTTGTTCAGCAAGAATATGTTGAGTGATGCTACTCCTAAATTTGCATTCTTTGATGTACCCGATGCTTTCGGCATGGTATCAGAGGAGAACTCTATCATCTACGACAATAAATCCAAAAAGGTTGTTTATGATAAAGGCAAAAAAGGTTATAACCTGAAGCGAGGCATGGCTTATCTTCAGAAGTTGTACGATGACTTGAGTGCAAAATAGCCCAAACGACAGGGCAACAGATTATCAGAAACAAGAAAGCGAACATTACAGAATTTCATAAAGAAAGACTATGATAGAATTACTTCATCAAATAGAACAGATTGATACGCAGATTTTTCTGTTTTTCAATGGTTTTCACAACGTGTATTGGGATTACTTCATGATGATTTTCTCAGACCGTTTTGTATGGGTTCCGTTCTATGCCAGTTTTATCTTTGTACTGCTGAAGAATTTTCCTGTCAAGGTTGTGATGAGCACTATAGTTGTCATCACTCTGATTATCTTGTTTTCAGACCAGACTGCATCAGGAATTCTGAAGCCATTAGTAGCAAGAATGCGTCCCAGCAATCCTGATAATCCTATCAGTCCGATGGTACATGTTGTTCAAGGATATCGGGGTGGCAGATATGGTTTCCCATCTTCTCATGCAGCCAATGCATGGAGCATGGCCTTCTTTGCACAATATCTGGTTCGCCGGAGCAAACTCACGATATTCTTATGCCTATGGGCATTGATAACCTGTTATTCCCGAATGTATCTCGGTGTACACTATTTTAGCGACATCCTGATTGGTACCCTCATTGGTTTTCTCTATGCCACCTTATATTATTATATATTTCAGTATTTTTTAAGGAAGCATACCGAACGTTTTAAGCCCAACCACGACATCAGATTTGCAAGCGTCCCTATCATTACGGGGCTCGTTTCTATTTGGATAATCATTTGTACCAGTGGAATACTATCTTTCTATAGCATACCACTGAGATAAACAAATGTATAAAAAGAGTTAGATTATAAAAATGGTTTAGATTATACATTATTATTAACATATAAAATTTAAAGATTATGAAGAAATTATCAATTCTTGCATTTGCTATGGGCCTGATAGCTTTCACAGCATGTTCTGAGAAAAAAGCACCAGCTCAGGCACCAGCTCAGGCAGAACAGACAGTTGTAACCGATTCTGCATTTCAGGCTGCCGCAGCCGGTGAATATAAGAGCGCAGATGGTGAGCGCTGTGTAACTTTGAACAGTGATTTCTCTGTTAAAGTAAAAGGCCTTGATAAGGAATTTTACAAGTGGGAATTGCCAGCTAAACCAGAAGGTAAAGCAGCAGTGATTATCCTGAGCCGCAAGGGTCTTGATGCCGACGTTCAGGAACAGGCAACACTCGATACAGAAGAAGGTTCTATCATTATTAAGAACGAAACATTCCGCAAAAAGTAATAGAATATGAACCTGGTATAAAAAGCAAAACGCCCTCGCTTCACAGCGAAGGCGTTCTTTTTGGTATTAGTTTCATTTAAGGTAAAAAGATTGTATTCAGGATAACGATGCAAAGATAGACATATTTTTCGAAACGAACGAATCTTTTTATATGTTTAAAAACATATTTTGTGAATTATTGCTCCCAAAACAAAATTATCTGCCAGATAATTTCGGTACTTACAATTAAATTTGTATCTTTGCACCATAAATTTAAAAATTATTCTTTTTATTGAATTATGGCAATTAATGAAGAAAACAATTTGGAAGAGAAGAAAAGTATCTCTTTCGTAGAACAGTTAGTTGAGGAAGACCTCAAAGAAGGCAAAAACGGAGGACGAATCCAGACGCGTTTTCCGCCAGAGCCTAATGGTTATCTGCATATCGGCCATGCCAAAGCTATCTGCATGGACTTTGGTGTTGCAGAAAAATATAATGGTGTTTGCAATCTTCGTTTTGATGACACTAACCCTAGCAAGGAAAACAATGAATATGTAGAGAATATTCTTCAAGACATCCAGTGGCTCGGATTCAAGTGGGGCAATATCTACTATGCTTCTGACTACTTTGAGAAGCTTTGGGATTTTGCTGTCTGGATGATCAAGAAGGGCAATGCATATATAGATGAACAAACTGCTGAAGAAATTGCACAGCAGAAGGGTACTCCTACCTCACCGGGTACTGCTAGTCCATATCGTGATCGCCCAATCGAAGAAAGCCTTGCTTTGTTTGAGAAGATGAATACTCCTGAGGCCGTAGAAGGCAGCATGGTTCTTCGCGCAAAACTCGATATGGCGAATCCAAATATGCATTTCCGCGATCCTATCATGTATCGTATCATCCATACTCCTCATCACCGTACAGGAACTAAATGGCATGCATATCCTATGTATGATTTTGCTCATGGACAGAGTGACTACTTTGAAGGGGTAACCCACTCTATCTGTACATTGGAATTTGTACCTCACCGTCCGCTTTACGATAAGTTCATCGACTTCTTGAAGGAGAAGGACGGAACTGCAGATGTATTAAACGACAATCGTCCACGTCAGATTGAGTTCAACCGATTGAACCTCACTTATACAGTAATGAGCAAGCGTAAGCTTCACCAGCTGGTTGATGAGAAACTGGTTATCGGATGGGACGACCCACGTATGCCTACTCTTTGCGGAATGCGCCGTCGCGGTTACTCTCCTGAGAGTATTCGTATGTTTATCGACAGTATCGGATATACTAAGTTCGATGCTCTCAACGATATGGCCTTACTCGAAGCATCTGTTAGAGAAGACTTGAACAAGAAAGCATGTCGTGTGAGTGCAGTACTTGATCCTGTAAAACTCGTAATTACCAACTATCCGGAAGGTGAAACAGAGGAAATGGAAGCTATCAATAATCCAGAAAATGAAGCTGATGGCACACACACCATCACATTCTCTAAGAATCTCTGGATAGAGCGTGCTGACTTTATGGAAGATGCTCCTAAAAAATTCTTCCGTATGACTCCGGGTAAAGAAGTTCGTCTGAAGAATGCTTACATCGTTAAGTGCACTGGATGCACAAAGGACGAAAATGGCGTTATCACTGAGATTCAGGCAGAATACGATCCTATCAGTAAGAGCGGCATGGAAGGTGCCAACCGTAAGGTTAAGGGTACATTGCATTGGGTATCAGCAGATCACTGCGTAAAGGCAGAGGTGCGCGAATACGACCGTCTCTTTATGGTAGAAAATCCATCTGCTGATGAACGTGACTTCCACGAGTTGCTCAACCCAGACAGCTTCCACGACTATCCTAACTGCTATATTGAGGAATATGCAGCCAACAAGAAGCCAGGTGAATATCTCCAGTTCCAGCGTATCGGTTATTTCATGGCCGATCTTGATTCTACTGCAGAAAAACCAGTATTCAACAAAACCGTTGGCTTGAAGGATACATGGGCAAAACAGAATAAATAAATCACCTATATCTGTCTCAGTTTCAACACTGAGACAGATATTATTTAGATTCAGATAACAAATGAATACAGCTGAGCTTTTTCTTTGGATACTCGACAATTTAAATTACTGGGTAGTAACCCTTTTCATGGCTATCGAGAGTTCATTCATCCCATTCCCATCAGAGGTGGTTGTTCCACCTGCAGCATGGAAAGCCATGGATCCTGATAGCGGAATGTCGTTTATCCTAGTCATCGTGTTTGCCACCATTGGTGCCAATATCGGTGCACTTATCAACTATTATTTAGCTAAATGGGTAGGCCGCCCTATCATCTACCGTTTTGCAGACAGCCGCATCGGACATATGTGCCTGATAGACCGCCAAAAGGTAGAAGTTGCAGAAGAGTATTTCCGCAAGCATGGAGCCGCATCCACTATTTTTGGGCGCCTGGTACCAGCTGTTCGCCAATTAATCAGTATTCCAGCCGGTTTGGCAGGTATGCATGTAGGCAAATTCTTGCTCTATACCACAATCGGTGCTGGCATCTGGAATACTGTTTTAGCAATCATCGGTTGGGGGATATACCAATATACAGACTATAAAACAACTCAAGATGTATATCAGCAGGCATTAAAGTATAGTCATGAGCTCGGTTACATCATCTTGGCTCTTGCCATTGTTATTGTAGCTTTCCTTGCATACAAGGGGCTCAAGAAGAAATAAGAAACTATCCCCCATCCTGCTTCCTCAAGCGGGATGGGGGATTTTTCTTCAGTATAATTCCCCGCACGTCACGGGAAACGACAAGGGTCTATATGCCACGAATAAAAGGTGGCGTATAGACCCTTGATTATATGGTGATATTCGTAATCTACATCTCCGCTTTCTGTAGCTTTATATCCTCTGCCGAAGGAAAGAGAAGAAGCAGAACGCAGGCAAAACCAAGCAGCACGCCCTGAACCAACGGCCACCGGTACGTAGCGGAATTGAAAATCGCTGACCGAAGGGTAAAGCAAAGGGGGAAGGGCGACTCGAGTTAAAAGAATGATAAAAACTTTTCTAATTTAATAATTGCTTGGCAGAAACTTCTACTACCCCGCCATTTCCGTCACTAATGACAACAGGACGATTGTATAAAGCCTTTTCTACCAACATATCATGCTGAGCTTCAACTAAGCCTGATTCAACTTTGTTGATAAAGCCCTCAATCTCACTTTCACTCATAATCCTTAATTCTTTTAAATTTAACAATATCCTTAATCTTTGTTGGAAGCAGTCTACCTCCGAAAGCAACACGTTCTCCTTTATTTAAACTGTTATCAAATAGAATCCAGATATCCACTTCTTTCATAAATATCTCAAAAAGATTCTTAAGACCAGCCTTATACCTACGTTCAATTACAGGCAAAGGAATGTTATGCCCGCCACTAGCTACTCTATCAGCTACACGTCTTTTTGCAAGCTCTATACTATCCAGCCAAAAGAACAAGAGATGCACAACATACCCTTTTTCTTGTGCTCTGCGCACCAGGTTAATATAAGATCTGGTTGCTAAAGTAGTTTCTATGGAGAACGATTCACCCATTTCCAGCAAATCTTCTATTCTCCTAAGCATCAAACGCCCTGCTTCTATCGCTACTCCTTCAGGATTGAAAGGCGAGAGACCTTTTGCAATTTCGTCAGCATTAACAAATTCCTTAACGAGCAAAGACTTGGGAAGAATCGTCTTAGAAGCAGTCGTTTTGCCTGCTCCATTACAACCTCCTATTATATATAAATGCTTAACCATTTGATTCACATTTAAATTCTTTTGGATGCAAATATACTGCAAAATCTTGATAACGCCAAATATTTGAATGAAATTAACATCATTATTGGCTAATAACTGAACTTTCACATATCAGGAAGTTAAAGGACTGAACTTCGCATGTGGCTTAAGTACGGGCTGAAGGCCCAAAAGCTCCTAGCCCAGGGCACCGCCCTGGGCTAGGAGCTTCTGCCCTTTCAGGGCGTATGGGGTAAAGTCTTAACTCCTCAGCGACTATAGAGAGCGATAACTCATTTAACTTCTTTAACTCATTTAACTACTTTAACTCCTTAACTTCTGAACTTGCGAAAGCTAATCTAATATGCGAAACTTCAAGTTTTCTGCGTTAATATTTGTTTAAAAATCAGTCCTTATTCGGTATCGTTAACTTCTTTTATCTGATAATTGTTTAACACAAGATAAGATGTGATTCCCTACCCCACTCGCTTTTTCAAGGATTTCAGCGGTAAGAAAAGAGGAAAAAAGGGACCCTAAAAAAAAGGCACCCCTTTTGGAACCAAAAATAAACGCTTAAAATATGTAAAAACGGGCTGAATTCTTAAAATATGTTTATAAAAAGCGGAAAACACCCTTCACCACCCTTCACCCGTAACTATTTGACACACAAAACGTTAAATAAAAAGGTGAAGGGTGAAGGTTTGAAAACTCTTTTTTATATATACGCGCGGCAAGGGAAAAAATCCGTTTTTTCATTTTTCTGACTTTCTGGATTTTCCAAAAATCCTAAAAAAAGAATATAATATAAGATTTAAAATATACCCTTCACCCTTCACCTCGTCACTTTTCCGCTGTTTCGCTCCTTCACTTCTTCATCAGCAAAATATCCCCACATAAATGGGCACAAAAATACTGCGTTAAAAACTTTAACCTAGGTTATTCTTTGTAAAAATCGAGCTCTATAGAGCTCTCCGCCTTAGTAAAACATTTTGTTTACCTTCGCAACATATTAACAACAAAGAATAAAACAATGAAAAATTTACGAAATTTTATGGCAGAACTCGAAGAAGAAGCCAGATTTAAGCAGGCTATCGCAAAGACATGTGGTGTATCACCAACTAGGATTCTTAAAGAAACTGGTGGAAAGGACACTATCGATAAGAGGATAGATAACATGACGCTCATACCTGAATACATATTCGCTATGGATAGAGCCATCAAAACCATTCTCATGGAAAAAGATGATGATGATGCCTTCGAAGGTAAAACCTGGATACATGAAGAAAATGTCCATCATAAAACAAGATTCCAGTATTATTGCGATGAAGTGAGCATATGGGAACGGAATAAAGGTTCGGTATACTGGAGCGAACATAACAGAGCATGGAGCTCCTGGAGAGAAATCCTTTCCTACAAGAAAATTACTAATAAACTTGGAAAATTATTAGAAGATACAGATTCATAAAACCCAAAAAGAAATGAAAGAGATTAAACCCACAAACGAGACCGGAAAT
>ERZ779852.160-NODE-160-length-73858-cov-21.382681_pt1 | contig 73858 bp, 104 predicted proteins | sample MGYA00511559_ERZ779852 | MGnify/ENA primary metagenome ERZ779852 (study PRJEB29588, sample SAMEA2157977) | human gut metagenome | biome: human gut; feature: human-associated habitat; material: faeces | place: Denmark | collected 2008/2010 ...
GTGGTGGTGCAGGTTTCCACACTTCAGGAGCAAACAGAGCTTCAGGTGGTGGTGGCGGGTCATCATACGCCGACAGCTCGCTATGTTCTAATGTAACTCATACGCAAGGATATAATTCTGGCAGCGGATATATAAAAATTACACTGATTTTTAGTTAGCACTGCGAAAGGTGTTGTTTTCGACACCTTTTTAATAATTTATTATAAACCGACGTAGGTTATTTTAACGTAGCCAGCTGTTCCGGCAGCACCGCCGTTTGCTAGTCCTGCACCGGCACCATATCCATTGTATAAAGACGCCCCAGCACGAGACCCTTTCGAGCCGGTGCCACTGCTGCCGCTATTCCCAGGGGAGTTTAGCGTTGTTGAAATTATATCCACACTAATATCAGGGGCTTCACCTCTAGTCATACCGGAAGCACCATAAGCAATAATAGCGTTGCCAATAGCAGAATTTCCTCCGTGCCCGCCGTTCGCGCTGCCGCCCGCGGCAACCGAAACGGGGTAAGTCGATTTTGATAGTTTTACTTGTCCGATAAATCCGGCACCGCTGCCGCCTCCGGTGCCCCGGATAGTGCTGCCAAGATACCTACCGGAACTGCCCGCCCCGCCGCCAATGCAATAAACCTCATAAATGCCGTCTTCTAAAGATAGTGCCGCAGTTGCGCCGCCGATAGAAGACTCATAAAGCACCGTACCCGGCTCGTAAAAATCTGCCTGCCATACAAGAGTTGAACCCTTATAAACTTTTTTAATTGCAGTGGAGCCGTGATAAATTTTTTTTACAAGCGTCGAGCCTTTATAAGCTTTATATGACATATTTACTTCTCCGGGATAAAGTAGAATGTATCTGCATTCGGACTGCTCGGCAGTTTGTCAACTACCTGCAATTTACTATTCATAATAGACGTTATGCGACGGTTTACCCAAGCCGTCGTTGCAATTTTAGCAGAGGAATCGGCAGGGTCCGGTGGGGTAGGACAAGTCCCGTATTTACTCCCATCTTTTTTACAAATTATTTGTAAGCGTGCAACTCCGGCAGTATCATTATTTGCCGTAATTTGTGATAATACTTCATCGTCTGTATTCTTATAAACACCTATTTCTGAAATCCATTTATTATTTTTATCTGAAAAGAAAATACGCGTTGATTTTTGTTCAGCTGGAGCCGTTGTTACGTCAATCTCAGTATGTTTAAAACCAAAACGCGGATTATTTGATTGTCCGGTTTTAACTCCGCTAAACGTTTCATCTCCGGAGCGGTGCAAAAGATTAAAGTTTTGCTTCGGGTCAGCAGCTCGTCCTGCGGTCATAATTGCTTGGTTGCTATAGTTGGTAGACGCGGCAGGGTGCGGGGCAGCTGCCAATATACCATTATTATCATCTCTATTTATCTGAATTGAACCGAGGATAGTAGAGCCATCTTTAGACGCAACATACATCTGCATATTATCAGTGTTGCCCTCTCTAATATTTCGCAAACCGCCAAGCCTAGTTGAACCATCAGAGGTATATTGAATTTCTGTATAAGTATTTCCCGCTTTGTTTAATTTTATAGGGATACTTCCGTTAAGAACTTTTGTCCCCGTAATTGTTTCATTCCCTGTTCTATGGACAACATTGGTAGATTTATCAGGGTCGTTGACCCATCCGGTAGTTGCAATTAACTTTTCTGATGTACTGGAATTAGCTGAAGGAGTAGGAGCATAGGCTTTGTCAACTTTTAAATTAGAATAGGGTATTTCACCAGAGGTAACTCCTAGAGCTATAGCTGGCCATCTATTAACTTGAGCGGTCGGCGCATAAAATCCACCTCTATATTGAACTTCTCGATTGCCACCTTTGTCTTGGACTCTAGACACATACATTCCATCTACATTTCCCTCAGTATTTGTTGATGCCTGTATTAATGTATCCTCAATGATATTTTCTTTACTACTTGAGGTAGAAGGAGACAAGTTGGACCTAAATTTAGTTAAATCATTAAAAGTTTTGTTCCCAGAAATTGTCTGATTCCCTTGCAGGGCTACAAACGTACCATTGGCTTCCTCTTTGGTATAGTAGAGACCTAGATTAAGCTGGGCAAGAGCTTCGTTCAACGCGTCTTCAATGTCTCCTAAGGCATTATTCACCGTTGTTTGTGCTAAATTTGCTGAAGCTTCGGCCGAATCCGCAAAGTCAGATGCTCTTTGTACTTGTACCTGTATCTGGGAAAGGGCCGTTTCAAGGGCGCTGTTAATACTGGCCAGTGCTGAAGAGGACGTACTTTGAATAAGTGCCAACACATCTTGAGCTTGAGACAAAACTGTTAAAGCATCTGCAAGCTGAGCTAAGAAAAATTCCGAAACCTGTTCCCCGTTCTTGTCCGAGGATATGGGGGTCTTTACACATCTGGACAATTCCTCTTTCAAGGTTTGCATTTTACCTACTAAGAGTGAAAATACGCGGTCAAACGCGTCTTTATCCATTGCTCCACGATTATTGCCGGAATCGCTTACTTCCCAGTTAAGCGGTACAGCTCTGACTATTGTAACTACGGTATTGCTCGCTGGAGGGGTTGCGAATGTAACTGTATTAGCGGTAACATCAACAGTATATCCGCTTGTTTGTTTCTCCTCTCCAAGATAGACCAAAACAAATTCAGAGGAGATAAAACTAAAGTCGGCAGAGAAAACGGTCTTTTCTCCGTTTGCTATCTCCTGTAATCTGGGTAGAATATCCTCAATCGTAGAAATAGAACCGCTCACTTTAGTTACCTCCTCTGAAACTGTCCGATTTGCAGTTTTAGATTACTTTAAACTAAATTGATAGTCAAGTGCTTTTAGAACATCCTCATCACTCATTATCTTTCCCCAGACCTCTTCTGGTAACCAATCTACTTCCGGAGCCTCGTCCAGTTCTATTTGACCGAGTGGGGCCTTTTCCTTGTCAAACGGCTCAAAAGTTCTTCCCATTGATACAGAAGAGTTAAGTTTACAAACTTTCATTAGCCAAGGTTGGTCGCACATAACTCTCTTCACTAGGTCTCTATACTCAAGAACAAATTTACAATCTACACTGGCTACAATCTCGTCATGAACCGGAACCATAATTCTTACTTGGTCTGGTGTCCATCTCTTCTCTATTTCCTGTTGTAAATTCCACATAGCTCTCTTCGCTAGTGCGGCCGCCGTCCCTTGTATCTTCGAGTTCACGGCCTGATTCCTAGCCCGGGTTTGGGTTAATTTTATAAACTTACGGAGAAAGTTACGAACTCCTTGACTATCGTATGCGTTGAGAAATTTATTTCTCATAATTTCCGCCCACAGGTCTGTTGTCTCAAACTTAAACCGTCGGTGACCATCAGGAAGGTCCACATATCCATCCTGAATCGCCGAAGATATAACACTTAATCTCCAGTTTTCCAGTGTGGAGAATTTGTTACGGTAAGCTTCTACTTTATTCCAATGTTCATCATCTGACCAGCCTAATTTTTCCTGCAAATTAGACAAGGCTCCAGAATATAGATAGCTAAAATTAGCCCCTTTCCCCAGTTCTGTTCTCGCCCATTTATAAAATTTAGCCGGTTGTAGTTGTTCTCCTTTGGTATTTACCAGATGGACTCCTTTATACTCTTCAGTTCCTTCAGGAAGATGCTTTATTGCTTTAAAGTCCTCTATGGAAAGATTCAACATCGCAGCAGCGGCGGCTGAGTGAAGGTCTCCCGGAGGAGTTGTACTGTAACATTCCACGAACTCCGGGTCTTGCGAAAGTTCACCCGGAATCACTAACTCGACGGCTGACCAGTCAGAGGACATGATTACTTGCCTATCTGGATAATCAGCGAGATAGAATCCACGAACATAGGTTGATTCACCACGTTTGCTTAATTGTTGTGGATTCGGGTTAGACATACTCATTCTACGAGTAGCCAATGTAGAGGAAATGCTAGGATAAACTTTACTGGTTTCCGGGTCGGTTAAATATAAGTACGGATTTAAATATAGTTTACATACTTGGTCTACTTGAGTTAATTTATTCATACAATTTAGCAGTCTTGCCTCAGGCGTATCTTCTTCGTAAGACTCCAGCATCTTTCCTCTGGAATCTTTTCCTGACTGAATTTTACCTTTAACCTTTATAGCCTTATGTCCCATTAAATCATAATAAATAGTTCTGCTTGGCATATAATGTACAAGGTTAATAATTCCTTTATTAACTTTCAAGTCTACGTCTTCCGTATATGACTTTGTGATACCCCCGTTAATTTGAAGGATTTGTTTCATTACTCCTTCCGGAGAATCGTCATAATCTGGAGCATAAGCAAAGTCTTTGATTTGTTGACGGTATTTTCTCCAGTTCTTTTGGTACCAGGTTTCTGACTTCATAAGTACTTCATTCGGTTCGACAGGAAACGGGAGAAGCTGTCTGAAAATAGTTTTTATCTCTCTTAATGTGTGTGCAGCTTTTTTTCTTTCTTCGTCTCTCTTCTTATAAACAGCCTTCAGGTCTATGTTTAATCCATAAGACTGTATATTAGTAAAGATGTCAGCCATTTTGTTCTCTTGGATAAAGAAAGTATTCCAAGCAGATGGGCAATTTTCTTGAATAAAGCCGTAGAGAGCTTTATAGAGTTGAACACACCAATAAGCATCATCGGCTCCGTAAGAAACTACTTCCTCTCCCGTAAGGTGTCCCATGTGTGGTTCTTCTTGGAAATAAGGTCTATATTCCATATATTTCTTATCCTTCATAACAATAGCTCTTTTTCGGGCATATTCGGACTTAGCCAGACACTCTTCATAATGCTCCATATCATAGTTAAAAAAGGACTTCACAGCTTGCTTCAACCCGTATCCAATAGAGATTGATTTCAAGAATCCATTATAAGAATGTGCAGCTTCACTTTGTTTTCCGCAAACTTGACCGACTAACTCAGCTTGTTGTGGATTCAACTCTTGGTATCCGTCCCAGTTCTCGAAAGCTTGCGAGATGGTTGGTAGTAGTTTTCTTATCTCTCCCAAGTCAGCATTACAGAATTTATCAAAGGAATAAGAATCGGAAGAATAGGCAGATACACATAACTGTAACGTATCTATGTAATTAAAAATCTCATAGTTATAACACATACGCATCATAACTTTTTCAAACTGTGCATTGTGGATAATTAACGTATGTTTCTGCATTTCTTCCAGAAGAGGGCGTATCTTCTCAAAAGGAATCCTGTTCTCAGTATCTCTATGGTTTAAATTTATATAATAACAAAGATTATCCCCTTCTGGATAAACAGAAAAACCTGTAACTACTGTACGTCTAATATCAAAAACATTCTTACCTTCACTGTTAAGCTTTTTAATTCCTTCGTGGGCATTCCCGTTATGTGTTTCCAAATCGAATCCGGTGTAAGGAGCATTTTTTACCTTACCAATGACAACGGGAAGAAAGATGTCCACATTACGGTTATCGACGAGGACAGCCTTTATAGGTTCTGCTTTGTATTCTTGCAGTTTAATTACTCTCAACATTATTTATTCTCTCCCAAGCTAAAATTATTTTAAGTGCTGTCCATCCTTCAGGCTTATTCTACGAACTACTATTTCTGTTGGATTCGGATTAATATATCTCTTATTCCAAATAAACCAAGAGTGGGTATATTTACTCGTTTGATTTTTATCTCCGGTATATTCTTCAGGATACATTTTTAAACGCTCTTTTATTAAGAACACCCTTAGTAGATGCCCGTTATTAAGAATATCCTCTCTAACTTTAGCTGATTCTAAGTACGCAGTTCTAAGTAGCATTATCACTGTCTCGGCCCCGTACTTAAAAGCCTGTCTGATATAGTTATCGGCTATTCTATAACTCGGATTTGTAATAATCCAAAAAGGTTCTTTAGGGACATAGTCATCAGCTTTAAAAAAGTCCACTTCACCTATCCCATAACGGTCTTTATTTAGTTCTGTCGATAGTACCTTATTTGGTAAGTTAGCCTCAAGAACCTTAGAAATAGCCCCTAGTCCACAGGAACTCTCCCAGAGTGTTACTCCCCGAGGGATATCGATATTAGCAAGGAGAGCTCTTGTAGCTTCAGGAGGAGTTTGAAAAAAATCATCAGATGGTCTCTCGTAATCCTCCCTTTTTTGATTGTACATTCCTCTTAATCTATTAGTGACCATCAGTATATTCTCCGTATAATATAATATGTTTTCCCTTGCAAGTTTTAGTTTTACCCATACAAGCGTCAGATATAGAAGACTTAGAGACCTTTAAGTATCTAGCTGCGTCTGCTTGACTATTAAAGAACTTATTATCTTCAACAACCATACAAGGTTTACGAGCATTATAATGACCTTTATGAGATAAAGATAAACGTTTATTTCTAGTCCCATGGTTACAGTTAGTAATATTATTTACCCATTCAAGGTTACTTGCTCTATTATCAGTCTTGTTTTCGTTTATATGGTTTACTTGGGGAAGATTATTTGGATTCGACACAAAAGCCTTAGCTACTAGCCGATGAACCTTATTAGGATAACCTTTCTTATCTTTACAGAGTATTATTCGTAAATAGCCTTTCCTGTCAAGCTGAGGTACCATTAACTTCTCATAGCCGTCATTGTGCCAGTTTAATGATTTTATATTTCCTAGATTACTTATTTGGTATCTTTCCCCATATCCCTCAATAGTTTTCCATCTTTCCTTTGCCATTCTGACTGTCTCCTATTTTACTTTCGGGTCTTCCAAAATCTCTCTGTCAACCAAGTCATACAAACGGTCAAAACCCTCATCGTCCCACTTATCTTTCTTTAACCTCTCTATTTCAGAAAGAATTTTCCGTTTAGCGAACGTTTGTTCTGTTATAAGCCTAAGCGCTTCATCTATTACATTAGTTGCTTTCCTAATCTTCACACTAGCGGGTGCCAGATTAAAAATAGTATCACTAAGATTATCTTTATATTTATCATTATAGTTATTACCATTATCGAAAGGATTCCACCAACTCATATTATTTCTCCCAATTAAATTGTTAAACTAAAAGTTCCTAATTTTTCCTGAGCCACGTCTATCTGTCCATTTCCAGCAAAAAAGTGTTCCTGAATATCCTTAACCGGTACAGGAATAAAACTGACCAGATTGTACCATGTCTGTAATTCTCCCGAATGATAGGAATCGGCTATTTTATTGGCTAATACTTCCGACAGTTCCTCTGCTAATAGATTCTCAAGACTACCTCTCATACTCTGTAAAAGGTCACTAAATAAAACAAGGTCTTCTTCTTTTCCATATTCAAGATAGAAGAATACAGTTAAGAAATCTTTAGCATAGTCACTTAACTTATTCCAAGCCGCTTCGCCGAACCCTTTCACTCCCGGTATATTATCAGAGGGGTCGCCGACTAACATTTTATAAGTCTTTACCCATTTTGGCTCTACCGCTGGTTCTTTAAGCGTTCCTATATTTGGAGAGATTCTTAACTGTGTCAGGTCTCGGTCAGTGGACACAATGTCCATCTTATCGTCATTAGAGGCCATTTTAACTGTAATAGTAGCTATAACGTCATCAGCTTCATATTCTGGAACCTCGACTGTTTTCACATTTATAGGAGCGTACTTAAGCAACTCCTTAAAAAACTTCATACCATCATAAATAGACTGGTCAGCAGGTTTCCTCTTCGCTTTATATGCAGGGTAAATAGCTTTCCTCTTTTTACGGGAATTGACACCATCAAAGATACAGAAGATAAGGTCTTTCTGGTTCGCACCAGCAAGAATTTCCTGCCACAATGTAAAAAGAGAGGCACCGCCCATAGATTCTGCCATCTTTACGCGCAGCCAGTTATTCATATCGTAGATTAAAATTCTTCGCATTTTATTCTCCCAAGAGCTAACAAGAAACCGACAAAAAACCAACAGGAAAAAGCAAATAGTTAAAAAAGGAGGGTAGTTCAGGCTACCCTCCGCCGTCAATAAGGACAGTCTAGAAAGGTTCCGAAACCAAGCCCAGATTATGAGCCTGTTCAAACGGAACATATTCAAAGTCTACCAAAGCCCAGTTATTAGAGTTTTTAGAAACATCTCTTCTGGTCAGCTTAACATAAACTTCTTCTCCGCGTTCTCTTACTTCCTGTGGCAGATTTCTATAAAAGTCAACCCACGGTTTCCAGTTTGTCGTCGAGGTTGTATGACCGATTACAGTCCCGACTGCGGCAACGGTATTACCGGAGAAGCCCTTTACTTCTTTAATAACAGTCATTGGTAAATCAACGCAGTTATAGGGTCTCGCTTTCGGGTCTTTTTTCTGAATATCGGCAACAGCCTCCAGCCAAGAGCCACCGGAAAGACAAACTTTACCGTCAACGGTAGAAGCATAAGATACCGGCTGGCCACCTTTAATAGACAACTTGGCAACTACATTGCTAAGGTTAATGGCTACATAAATTTCTTTATCACCAACAACATCGTTACCAATAAAGGTCTGTTGATATTTTACCTTCAAATAGTTATCTACAACCATCTGATTAGACATAAGGTCATCCATCGTATAGGAAGTACCGTTAGCCGGGGCTGCCATCGCTTGATTGGAAACATTATTTGTCGGGATATTTGCTGGAACGGTTGTGGGAGCTGCTACAGGAGCTGCTATGGGGGCATTCATAAGTCCTGCTGCTGGGGGAATCGGAGCAGAGACCGGAGCTGCGGCCTGCTGAGCTAAAGCCTGAGAATTTTGATAAGCTTTATAAATTTCCCAATCAGCTGAATCTTCCGGACCCGGAACATTGCCTGTTTGTAAAAGCTGGTTGAAGTAATTAATTTTTTCAGGTGTCAACATATTATTTTCCTTTCAATATGTTTGTTCGGTTTGTTCAATTTTGGTGGGAGGGTCATAAAGGCGCAAATTCCCTTTCCGTATTCCCTCCCATATTTCTGGTTCCTGCCAGTTGGTTTACTGACTTTAGCCGTCTCTAGGTATGGAACCAAAATACCTATCACCTCTTATCGACGGTTAATTGATGACGAGATAATCTTTACAGCTTAGTATTCTTCTTGTCAAGTAAAAAATTTAATAATTTATTAACTTTTCCCTGTTTTTTCTTCAACTTTTCTTTCAATAACTCATTTACTATTAAATTGGCTACTATCCAAGAAGTATAACCGATGTCTTTAGTTTCGTTTAGGTCTTCTTCAGCATACATAATCCCTCTCTGGATAGCTAATAAAAGGTCATTCTTCTTAATGATTATTTCCTCACCATTAAATCTTTCATCTAACATCTATCTTCTCCTTTATGGCCCTTTGTTCTCTTTCAGTAGGAGTATTATAAGCGGCGATTCCTGATTCGTTATACATTACTTGTCCTTTGTCTGTGGATAACTCGAATTTGTAAGTATAATCTCCTTCCGTATGTTCTTTTAAACAATAGGCTATAGAATTGTCTACGAGTTTATAAAAATGTCCTACTTCCGGCTTTATTTTCTTTCTGCGTAAGACATACCAGTAATCTGAAGAAGTATCAATAGCAGCATTAACCATAAGCAGGTTACTTTCTCCTGTAAAATCATCTTTGTAAAAACGACACAGGATATTGTCTTGTAATTTATAGAAGAAGTTAGAGCCTTTGCAAAAAACAGTAGAGCCTTTAGATAATTCGTATGTAATAGTATCTTTAGAGATAAAAACTTTCTCAAAACCATTAAATGTCTCTTGTGGGGGGGTCATTTCTTTCTCAAATTCGATATTACTGGAACTATCGTTTTGGCTATTGTTTTGGCTGTTGCAATAGGCATCATAAAGAGATGTACTGGAAGAATTATTATAAGATTCATCTGATACTTCTCCTTTACCTTTTTCCATAAGCCTAAGCATAAATTCTCTTACCTTATCATTTCTTATGCTTGTCTCTTTTCGCGTTAAAATGTTAAGAACTGTACCATAACAAATTCCTTCGTCTTTACACAGTCCTTTTAAATAATTATAGCCTTCTGCCTTTAATCCTTTATAGATTGCATCTCTATCAATATTGTAAACCCTATATTTTCTCATATTAATTCTCCTTTATAATTCTACTTATAACTCTACTTATAATTCTACTTATAACTCTCACAATTCTTTTTCAAAGACTACGACCATAAATAATAGGTCAATTTCAAAGACCGTAGTCTCTTCCAATTCATACCAACAAAAACCAAAAAGAAGTCCGTTTTGCAAAAAACCAAATCTAACTGTCATAATCTTTTACTCCATCTTAATCCATTTTTATTCATATAACGCATAAGCCAAAGAATATGCTTATCACTAAGTACAGGAAATAGCTCATTACCATAATAATCAACTAAATTTATGTGTTTATATTTTATAGCTCTGCATAAAATAAGATATTTTTTATTCATTGTTCTTCACTTTCTAGTAAACCACCAAATTAAAAATGTTATGCAGAGAATTAATACTATTACTGCATAGGATTCCTCTGTTGCAGGACAAACACATTTACCGTAAGTTATCATCTTTTCCTCACTTTACTTCAAAAAATTGAATTTCTTAAAGAAACTGAATATTTTATCAAGTGTCATCAGCTTTTCCCTTTCTTTCAACTGGATGCAAGCCTTAACCTGTTCCTGAAATTTTTTCTCGGCCTTGAAAAACAGCGGGACGGGAACGAGTAATTTTCTTTCAATGTAGATTGTATCTCCGTTGGGCATTTCCACAAAAGTACGTTCTCCAGTTCCATCGTTAGAAAAAAGTCCCTTCACCAAGTCAATTTTCTCTCTGACAACCATTTTCCCGGAAGTTTTAAATTCCGTAAATGCTATGTGTATATCTGCAATAGCCTTAAACTTTTTCGGGAGAAAAAAGTATTTATACTTATACTGGTTCATTTTTCCTCACTTTCATGTTTAGCGATACAAAACCTTTTAACCGCAGATGTTATCCGAATAACGTCTTCGGTATCACAATCAAAGGTAATCCCTCTTGCGACCATTTCCAAAAGGTTAAACATTTGTTTATTTTCCTCCTTTAATCGCTGCAACTCGTCATAATCACAAGGCGCGAGAACTTCTATAACATCTTCATGTTCACAAAATGCCCAAAGTTTCACATCTGACCGCCACCAAGCAAGTACAACTCTGTTATCTTTTAATTTTACGAAATAATATCCTAATTTCCGTGTGTCATCGTTCATTTTTCCTCACTTTCACCGAGAGCGACTTTAATTTGTGGATAAAGCAGGTTTTCGTGACTATCAGTATATCCCCAGATGTCGATATAGCGCAGGCACTCTTTCAGCAATCCTCGAAGTTTTTCAATTTCTGACCGCTGGTTTGTAATAATACCTTTGGCTTCATAATTAAGCTTTTCCCGTTCCTCAACCTCAGTCCTAAGTTTGATAATACTATCACTCTGAACTGTCTGATACCAACGAGAAGATTCTAGGTCTATTCTTTGGTCAGCAACTTTTTCTTTAAGTTCATCAAGCTCTTTTTTCAGATGTTTCTTATCATCAAGAAGCTTGTTAACTATTTCGCACGCAATATCATAGTCAATCGGTTTACCGACATAGCTTGTAACAACACGTCTAAGTTTAACAAGCTCTGCTCGCATAACCATATACTTGCCATAGGTAGGAACGTGAGAAAGGATTTTAACACAGTTGGCAGGATTTAATCTGTCCCATCGACTTACAAAAATATTTTTATTTATATCTTGATAATAAAAATATCCTCTGCTGTATTTATTAAGCTTCCATTCATTTGTTAGCTTCTTTGATAATTTCTCTGCTGCTTTTTTATTAAATGTTTTAACCATTAAATATCCTCCTTATCTAATCCTAGAACTTCATAAACTTTTATCATTTGTTCCAACGTGGGGTTAATATTACGGAATTTGTGGAAAAGAGCTTTAAACATCTTATCAGCCTGTCTATTGTCTTTAGCTGCTTGTTCACTTTCCCAGAGATGACCATGCGGGTATTCTCCGCGATAATTGGTTTCTTTATCGAATTTTCCGTGCCAACCATATTTTTCAACTGTATAATATAAACGACCCACTTTCTCAATTGTACAGTTAAAGCCTTTATCTCTCGGGTCTGATGGCTCAAACCATACTTCTTAACCTACTTTAAACATCTTTCTTATCCTCATAAAAATTTACTTCATCTCTGCGTACTGGACGGCAGTGGTCAAAATAAGTTACAGCAACATTCTTGCCTTTATACCTGCCGAATTGGCTTTCCCAAGAATCATAATCAGCTAATAGTCCGGCTACTTTCTTTTCTTCTTCCAAACACCAAAACCAGCACAGGCACTTGTTCTTGATGATGTAGTCCCAGTCAATAGGCTCTTGGTAAAACTCCCACCGGTTAGAAATAATTTCACCAGATGACAAACAACAAACAAAGTCGTAACTGTTAACTATTACATTCCCCTGTTGTTGAATGTATATGCTTGGCTCCCAATCCGAACATCTAATCTTTGCCCCTTTTCTGAACTCGGGCAGCAGTTCTTCTAAATATGCCATTATTTTGCTCTCCTTAACGCTGATACAATTAAACCCCAAGTAGGATTTTCCCTTTCCAAAAGTGGCGCAGGACACATCCAATTTACAATTTCCCAATAACCTGAGAAATCTTTTTTATCTAAATCAATTTCCAAAGCGCCTGCCCAAAGTGGTATTTCTTCCTTTTTTAAAAGACCTTTAGGAAAAGCATAGTAAATTTCATTTGAAAATAATCTTGCCGCAATCTGTTTCCGACAATCGTTTTTCTCACGCAAAAAATCAGAACGACTTACTTTTATTTCTATAGTTATTGTTTTATTTCCCTTTTCTGCGCTTATGCAAAATAGGTCGGCTCTTTTTTCGCTTGTATTGCCATATCCTGAGCCAAAACGGAATTCAGGGACGCAAATATATCGGTCAAAAGGGTATGTTCTTGGTAAAATATCAAGAATTGCGGCTGTTTTTTCTTTATCTGTCATTCCTTAAACTCCTTGCTATTAACTGCCTCTTGCCAAGTCGGGTATTCGGCGATTAAATAACATTTTCCATATAATAAATCGTCCAAACTTTTTTTATAAGCAGCTCCATCAGTACGAATAGCATCAACTCGCCTATCCGAAATTCTAGTTATTGCAATTATATTGTTAATATGCCCGAATCGGTGCCGAGTAATTTTATAAATTTGTCCTACTTTAATCATCTCCATCATCGCCATAATCTCCTTGTTATTAAAAAGACCTAAAAAAAGTAAGGGCTATAAAGTCCAGAAATAAAAGCTCAATCATTCCTGCTAAAAGATAGATTAGATATTCATCATTAAATCTTCTTCTTTGTAAAATGTCACAAATTATACAAAGAAGAAGAACCGTCCATATAATCATAGCTTTTTCTCCTTTCCACATTTAGCACAAACTACTTTATAGTGAAGACACTTCTTACATCTTCGAAAAAAACAACCGGTACAATCTGGGTTTCCTTCACAGACATTAATCCACTCATGCCTACAAAGTAATTTCTTAACCCAACTGGTAATTTTTGGTCTAGTCCCAAAAAGCTTTTTCTTTCTTTCAAGCATTAGTGTCGACATCTTCTTTCTTCTCCAAACACCCGTCTTCGTTATATTTTCTCTTAGGAAAAATATCTTCAGGATAATTAATTTTTATTACTTCCCCGCAATTAGGACAAATTATCTTAGGAACAAGCATAAATAAATCTGTCTTAAAATTACATTTTGGACATTGAATAGTTGCGTAACTACTTTTATAGTCGTACATTATTTTACCTCCAAAGTTTGTTTTAAATATTCTGTACCCAATCTTACTATCTCAGGGAAATTTTTAAAAGTTTCCCTGAAGTTATCATCTTCTAATATTTTAGGAGCCATGTATATAAAGGCAGCCTGTCTTGAGGACGGAATAAATGTTGACAAAAGTAAACAAGTAAGTGCCACCTTCCACATCCAACTTAACTTTCTTTGTTCTTGTTTTTGTTCATCTGTAAGATATCCAAAATCTTTCAGCATAATGTGTCCGTATATTATAAATAAAACAACAGATGTTAAACCAAACGTAAAACTTAATGTATCAAAAAGGGTTATGGTATAAATTAAAAAATAAGCCATTATTCTTCTCCTCGTAATTGCATGAGTTCTTCGATACATTTCTTAGATTTTTGTGAAAAAACAAGTTTAATGGTGTTCTCTTCTCCACAGCAATAGTTAATAAATTTAGCTATTTCCCCTCCTTCCTCAACCTTTATCAGAAAAGTGAAAAGAGCCTCATAAAGAGCAAGTTTAAGCTTGTTTCTTTCTTCCCTCAGTTCAGATTCTGATTTCACTACCTTATCAAATTGACGGTCTTTCATTAATTGAATAGCAGCGTCGAAGGTGGTTCTTTCTCCGGTTTTATAAAAGCGAGCATAATTAGGTCCCGGATACAGGTCAAATTCCAGTTCTTGACAACGATATACCCCCTTTGTCATTTCTTTTAACATATCAGAAAACTCAGGAAGGTAATGTTTCTCAAAATTTCCTCTATTCAGTTCTCTGTTTTTTCTGTCCGCCTTACTCATAACTTTTCTCCTTAATGTTGTTCTTTAATGTTGTCCTTAATGTTGTCCTTACGTTTCTATTTCTCAATACTTAATAATTTTCAGGATAATTTTCGGAATAATTTTCAGGATAATTTTCAGGATAATTTTCAGGTTTAACATACCATTTCTCCTTAATAGCCATGTCAACAATCTCTTCCATAGTACATGACTTTTTCTTTTTTTTATTTCTAAAATTCCATCGGATATAGGCCATATTTATTTTGTTATAATCAAGATGGTTTCTCATACAGAACTGTCTTAATGGTTCACCTTTATAAAAATACTTAGCTCTAGTTTTTCCACGGTTTTTATAGGCATCTGATTTTATATAATCTTCTACAAAATCTTCGAATAAAATTTTATCCTTAACTCTATAATAGGTGGCCATAATGAATATATAATCTAGGTTATTCTCTCGACAGTAAGAGAAAAAACTTTGACCTTTATACATTAAAATATCTCTGTTTTTATATTTGATGTAAGCTTCTTCAGCCTGTTGCAAAGTCATACCCCTTGACATTCTACTCTGAATTGAAGCATAACCTAAACCTTTCTTTTGGCAATATTGAGTTAGACTTAGTTTATTTCCATTTTCAGTTTTAACATATATTGTCATTAATAACCTACCTTTCTGCTGTCTTCCTGTTTACGTTTAATAATCTCAAATAAGCGGTGCTCGACTTTCACATCGTAAAATAATCTATATACCCGAAGCGGATACTTTCTACCACCGCGGTCGGCTCGCTGTATTGCCTGTTTCCAGTTGCTGTCCTTATAATCAATGCTGACAAAGATAACAGTATCAACGTGTTCCCAGTTAAAACCGACAGCCATTGTTTCTGGAGAACCAACTACTACATCCAGCCTACCGGCTCGGAAATCTTGGTCAATTTTGCTTCGATTTTTACCGGAGATGGACCCGTTAATTAACCCTGTCCTCAGCCCATATTCTTCGCACAGTTTAACGAGACGTTCCTGTTCAGCGGTGAACACTGAAAATATTAGGAGTGGCTTCCCAGAATTTTTAGTATCTTCGAGGTGAACTTTAAGCATCTCGTCTTTTCCAAGATAAGGAATCCCTTCCAGTCCTATGCTTTCCGGTGCTTCTAAAATTTGACGACATCTCATTTGGTGAACGCCTCCGGAACCGGAATCGGTTAAGTAATTATCTTCCAATTCCAACAATGCTTTATCCTCAAATTCTTTATAGGCGTTGAGGTGAACTTTATCCATCCCACATTTTTCCGGAATTATAATCGGTTTTGGAGAACCTTTATAAGCTTCCTCAAAAGTCATTGCTACTGCTTCGCGAGCTAAAATCCTCTTAATCTTAGCATGATTTGTCCACTCGATAACTGTTCCAAAATCGTCCGTAATTGCGTGCTGATAAAGAAAGTTCTTATAGCTGGCATAATACCTAGGCTCAATGACACGGATTGCGGGATAAGCTGAAGAGAGACGGCCGTCGATTAACGTTCCAGTCATTCCCAGAAAAAACTTTACCCTGTTCATTGCTCCATAGAAACTTTGAGTTCTTTTACTGTCGTTGGTCTTATACCCCATGTGAAATTCATCGACAACTACACCGTTAAATTCTTTCGGAAGTTTTTGCCATTCGCGAGAGAAACAATCGAAACCCATCAGGAAAACTTTCACTTTCGGGTTTGCGTAAATTTCCTCTCTCTTCTTTGGAGTACCATCAACAACAGCTACCTCTTCAGGAAGAAAATCTGTAAATCTAAGAAGTTCGTCATAGTTCTTCTTCAGGAGGGATTTAGGCATAACAAATGCTACAATGGCTTTTTCTATTCTATTCAAATACTGAATATACAAACAAGCTGTAGGCGTTTTTCCTGTCCCCGGATGGGACAAATTTAACGACCGCTTCTTTGCTATATGGAAAGCTAAATGAGCGCTTTGATACGGTCTTAAAGTAAACCCTTCTACCATTTTAATCTCCCAAGACTTTATTACTAAATCTTAAAAGCTGATGTCTCTTCAAATTGAGCTTCAGTCGCTGTTTTAAGTATCATCCAAACATTTACACCGTAATAATCGGCAATTTTTATCAAATCAAGCAAGGTCAAATCTATTGTCCCTCTTTCAATCTGATTCAACTTCGTTGAAGTGATGCCGATTTCAGCGGCTACAAATGCCAGCGGTTTCTTAGCCCGGAAATTTCGTTCCCAAGCCAGTTTTTCTCCAAGAGCGGCGTGTAACTTAGTAAGGGGCATACGACTGATAATCTTTTTATTGCTGTTTGATTTCAAAGGCAGATTAAGTCTTTTGGCGAGATTGTATGGATATGTTCTCGAAGTTCCAAATTCTTTACTGATTTCACTAGCAGTTCTTCCGTTCTTAATCCACTCGATTATTTTATCTCTATATTCATTAAGCATTATTCTCTCCTAATAAATTTTTGAAACTAGACGATTGAAGATGATAAGCCAAAATAGATTCCTTTTGGCCGAGATAAATCTTCAGGTCTTCTCTCAGTTTCTCAACTGCTTCAACATTCCCATTGTTAGCAAAGGCTCTTAACCATGCATACATTTCCGGAATCATTCTAATTAATTCTTTCGAAAAATCATCCTCAGTTTTAGCCAAGTACACTTCTTCTCCAGAAACTTTTAACCAACCGGGGCGGGCTAGGTTTTCTACCAACTCCATTTTAGATATTAGTTTTTGGATATTTTCACAACTATACGTTTCTGGCATTTCTCGGTCTCCCTAATTCTCTTTTATGAACTTTCTTTACCCGCCAGTCGAACTCCGGCTGGTGTTTTTCTTTAAAATAAAGCTGTTTTAAGACAACTTTATTTTGTCCTATGGTAACTGTTTGAGATGAAATATCTTTAACAGTTAAAAAGTTTTTCTCTTTTCCAATCCAAACATAATCTCCAATCTCGACTTCTTTTCTCTCTTCAGCCATTTCCCGTCCCTTTCTATTCTCCGATTACTTATAACTAATATCAAAAGATGGTTTAGTTTCATTAACAATTTCTTCCATGGATAAACCTGGAATATTCTTTCCGATTGTATGAGAATATTCATACTTAACCGGTCGTTCTCCTTCCGGCATACGCCATACCATTTCCCAGCCAGTTTCTGATAACTTATAGGTAATATGTCTGGTCATTTTAATCGTAAACCGTCCAACTTTAAATTGTTTTGAGGTCTTATCCTCATCAATCATATCCCCGTATCTTTCGAGTAAAGATTTCTCCATTTCAACCCGAACTGCCTTTACGTCATTTTCAGTCTTTTTTTGATTCACATAAGCTTCCAAGAAAGCTTCGTCATCATATTCTACATCTCTAAATTTAATCATATTAATTCTCCTTAAAATCTAATGGGACAGGAATTTCCGGACTTCCGCTCAGATATACTGGACGGATGTAAGAACTTCTGGCTATTTGAAAAATCCGATTGTAGTTACTTTGTAAAGTTATCCCGTATATCATTAACGGAAGAGCATTCGTTAATGATAAAAGGTAAAGCAATCGGGACGGGGTGGGAAGAAAGCCGGCATAGATAAAAGTCAATTCCGGCCTTACTTCCAACCCTTTTGGAATTAAGTTTTGCATAACTTCAAAGCTTTTTCCCTCGGATTTTTCCGGTATATACAGCAACCGTCTCCATTCTACATAGGTATTTTCATTTAAACCTTTATGTGGACACAGCAGCTTTTTGGACGGTTTTTCAAAGGGGCAAAGCTCGTTTAATTCAGTATCAGGTTCAATAAAGAATCTGATACCTTCATAATCACGAACACCCCAATATGAAACGTCCATACTCATTAAATAATATCTCCTTTTAAAGTTATTCCATACTTCTTACAAAGTTCGTCCATTCTCTTAGTTTCTGACCTGTCATACTGTTTCCAAAGCTCCACCAACTCGTCTAAGTTTTTTAGCCTTTCCTTAAGTTTCTGGTCTTCTAAGTTTTTCTTAAACTTGTAAAAATCATAAATTATACATTTCTCTGGCATTATATCTCCTTTTAAAGGAATTATACTATGTTTATTAAAACGTCAACAACTTTTTTCAAAAATATTTCTCACCACTGCTTCATTTTCTTTATCAACTCCAACAAAATGTTTTGAAATCTCGTCCAACTTTTTTTGACAATCTTCTTGAGAACCACAGATTATCTTCTCAGATTTCAAAAGCTGGACTTCTCTACCCTTCTTTTTCAGAAGATTAGCAACAACCACATATTTAAAAGCTGCTTTCAATACTTGAGGTTCCTTTACTTCAAGTCCATCTAAGTCAGTCAGTTTATAGATAAACATATCTTCTCCGTTTATGGTTAAAACAGGAAGAACGTCCACACCTAGGTTAGGATAATAAATTGTAGTTTTATCTTCGGGTTTTTCTACAAATTCAACATCAGTAATATTTAAGCTCGGGTCTTCCATTGAATCACCGACAATATCGTATGCCAAACTAATATCTTTTCCGTTTCTTTCTACAGTTATGGAATAGACACAATTTCCTTTTTGACAGCCCTTTACAAGTAATTTTTCCTCTCCGAGATAAACAAAATCTCCTTCCCGGATTATGTTCATAATTGCTTTTTCCATTTTGGTCTCCTTTCTTGCCTTGTTTTCTACTTTACTTTCTACTTTACTTTCTACTTTACTTTCTTTTCGATATAGTACCAAATTAAAACGGCTGTTTGGTACTTATCAATATTACGGAATTGAACCGACTTCACGTCAGGATACTTTTCTGTAAGGTCATTAAACTCCTGTTCAAAGTTTTTAGTCAAATTTAATTTTTTGACTTTTAAGACCTTTTTTACTTTCGTCTCCGATTCCTTTTTTACATTTCCAGACATATTTCTTCTCCAAAATTAGGTTCCTGTTTTACAATAAAAATCTTTTCAGCTTTCATATCATTACTGATATTTTCTTCTTCCAAGATTTCCTTCCACTCTTTAGCTTTATCACAAGCTTTTTTATAGGTTAAATCTTTTTCTACAATCATCATGTGTTTCTTATTTCGGTATTTCAGAACCAGAAAATAAAGACTTTTCTCGTCCTTTCGCTTATAAGGAGAAACATCCTCAATAATTGAGGCCAGTTCGACTGGCATTTCATCTTCATAAGAAGTATTAATAATAAGACCTTCTTCCCTATAAAGCTCTTTAGCTTTCTCTTTTGAATCGGCTTCGACAACGTATTTTACAACCGCATTGGCTTTTTGTGATTGTCTACAAGTAACTGTCCACTTCACAGTTCTTCTCCCCTTATAAGAGTTAATCCCTCAGTTTCTGTAAGATATTCGATGGCTTCTTCCAAATTATAATTAGGATAGTGAGCCAGTCTGGGTTCGGGAACGAACTCAAGTTGGTCTTTATAATTTTCCTCCTTAGCATATTCAATTAACTGGTTTTCAGTAAAACACCCTTTATACTTATCATAATCAATTATGAAGTATAACATATTATTCTCCTTTCAATTACATCCTTACATAGCACCCTTACATAGCGTCAATCTTTGCAATCAATTCTCTAGCTCTTTCTTCGGTCATATTTTCTTCAGATTCAAACTCTTTTATAATCTCCAATGCTTCAGGATTCGCTACTATTCTTAATTCATAGTTCTTATCAAACATTCGACCTGCTCGAGACCAATCAAATACAAGTGGCTCAGTTTCACCTAAATAATCCCTGATAAATTTTTCGTCATTCTCTGAAACAAAAGATGTAGAACTACCATCTGCGTTAGGCCAAGAATATCCTTGGTCTTTTTGTTCCCTAATCTCTTGTTCAGCAAAATCTTCGTAGGAATCATTGTTACCTTGCCTAGCTGCCTCAATCCAAGAGTACCTATCTACATAATCAGTCGGATTTTCCTCTGCATCTTCCCATAAGGACTCAGCCTCGCTTTCGGTTTTATATTCAAGGCCAATTCCTTTTGCACCTTTAAAGTCTCCATTCCAAAAAACGGCCTCAAGATATATAATGTTATTATCATCGTCTATACCAATTAAAACTTTATTTCTGCTTTCCAAACGCATAGCTAGTCTCCTTTCTTAAACAATCTCTTTTTTAAACAATCTCTTTTATTAACCAAAAAACAATCCAGATTTAATTATAGATTTAAATTGGTAATAATACTCCTTAAATCGTTCATCATCTGACGCAATCTCTACCCAAAAAACGTCGTCTATATCCGAAGCATCGTCAGAAGTCATTATAGCCCATTCTTCATACCGGTACTCATTATTAGCAAAACGAGCCAAAGTATCCATCGCTTTTAATGCCTTAACCCTATTAACTATTACCTTTTGTGTTACGTCTGAGCGCATAATCAGTTCCTCTTTTCAAAATTAGTTCAAATTTCCTTCTACAGCCAAGATTTTTGGCTCTTCTAAATAAACACCTTGGTAAAACTCATCAACACGTTCCTCATCAAGAATCTCGCTGTTATTATACATACAGCGTTTAGTTAAATAAAGAGCCTCTTCTGTTGAATCAGCTTCAACTTTTATTCTCTTTTTCCGATATAATGTCTCTGTAAATTCAGCCTCAATCGTAAAAATCATTTCTGGTCTCCTTTCGTGATTTTGTTCATGATTTCATTTATATTCGCGTTCTCATTCGCGTTCTCATTCGCGTTCTCATTCGCGTTCTCATTCGCGTTCTCATTCAGATTCTCTTCCAGTTCGGCAATTCTTTTCTTAAGTTTATTCAAGTCCATTAAAACTTCAGAAAGAACCCTAACTAACATAATTGTAACATTTTGTCCGGTTATTCGATTTATTTCTCCAGACAAAACCATTCTCAAAAGTTCACTACTATATTTATCCATAGTTTATATTTTCCTCTCCAAAAATATTTCTTTCTTTTCCTCATCAACTGAATATTCAAAATATTCTCCGTCTTTATACAAACAAAGTCTTTCACATAAGCAGTCGTCAGCAAATGATACCAGTTCTTCTTCATAAAACAAATCCCCAAATCTAGCCTCTTCCTCCTCCATTTTTGTAAGAAGATGGAACTCAAACATTACCTGCCATTTTCTAGTATCTTCCCACTCCTTAAATTCCTCAATTTTATTTGGAACAAAGGAAATAAATCCACTACAACTAGTAAAATTATCTTTTAAATAGTTAGCAAATTTTTCTCCGTTTTCGAAATAACAGTAATTTTCTAAAGCTTCCTCATCAACTGTAACATTAGCTATAATCTCGTCACTTCTATAGTTATAGAACCGAGGAGAATCTATGTCAACAAACTCAAATTTTGTTACGATATTTTTATCCAAATAATCGCTTAGTAATTCAACAGCCTTTTCTCCAACCTCCTTTTCAAAAGCTGAAAAATCGTCTATTTCCCATTCATACCCTTCTGGCATTTTAAAATCAGAGTATCGTTCTGTTAAATAGTAAAGACTGTCACTGTTATATAAATTCGTTTCATAAAAACCTTGAAAAATCTTTGTAGACCAGTTTACATATTCAAAAGTAATCATTTTTCTATTCCTTTCCAAAAAATATCGTCCAAAGGGATTGTCTTTTTAGCTCTGGACAAAGCTATTGCTACTGCCGCTCTCATGTCCTCTCTTGTAGCCGGAAGAGGGTTATCTTCATTGAAGAGAACTAAATATCTTTCAAAACCCAGATTTTCGCAAACTTCCACGTCTATCAAGTCAACCAGCTCTTCAACCTCTTCCGGATTTGGAACTTGACTTAGAGAGGGGATAACTCTGTAATGCAACGGATGTACACAATAAGGGACACGACAAACTTTCCTCAATTCATATCCCGGAATAAGTACCCCCTCGTCTTTCATAGTTTTTTCCAAAGCTAATCTGATTTTAGACCGATTATGATTTTCAGGAACCCAATGGCCTTTATCTAAATTAACTTTATATGATTTTAAAGTTATGATATAATCCAAAAGAGGACTATGCTCGGGATTACGTTCAGGATTACGTTCGGGTTCTTTTTTCATAAAAGGTTCCTTTCATTTTCTAAGATTCTTTCTAAGATTCTTTCTAAGATTCTTTTTTAATTCTCTTTCTAATTTCAACCACAACATCTTTCAAGATTTTTTCTTTCCAAAGCTGGTCTTTATAAAGTTCTGGGTAACCGGGTACACTTTTATCTCCCTGTATTTTAGCTTCTACCCACATTTCAAATTCAGAATCGGAATCAAAATCCTCTGCATAATCAAAAATATCTTCAGGAAAATTTAAGCATATCCACCAATCTCCCCCGGCTGGAGTACAAATGTTTAATTCAAACCTACTATAGTCTTCATGAATAGAGAAATTATACTGTTCCAAAACTTCTCTAATTATTTTACAAGTTTTTTCACGGTCTTTCCCGCCGTTTTTTTCAACTACATTTTCAGCTGCATTTTCAGTCATAATTTTACTCCTTTTCTTCAATCTTCTTCGCTTTCGGAATCAGAATCTATTTCGTCTTCCTCGTCCTCGTCCTCTTCACAATCACAATCGCAATCATTTATACCAACCAATTCAAAACACCAATCCCGGTCAAACCATAGGAGGTCGTTCATAGTTACTTCCGGGATTCCGTCAGGATAAAGTTCCCGAATCTGGGCCGAGAACGCGTCCGCTTTCCCGGCATCGACTATTTTCTCTTTTGTATTTATGGCTGTTTCACCCCATGGTTCAAATTCTTCTAAGTCAAAATCTTTACAAATCATATACATTTTTCTGTTCCTTTCAATCTTCCATTAATTTTAAAACTTCGCTTACATCACGTTTGTATTCCTCAAATGCTTCCTGAAACCGTTTCTGGGTATATCGCCCGTCATACAGGTTCGGATTCGCCAGAGCATTTTTCCGGATAAGTTTAAAAACACCTCTTAACCAATTCTCTCCGCTTTTTTCGTCTCTTTGCTCTTTTTCGTTCATCATCTTCGTCTCCTTTCTTCCGTTTTAAGCCAATTCCACAACCCATTGTTGATTCAGAACCCATTCTATAAGCTCTTTTGAAGCTTGGTTGTCGCTTACATAGCCGTTGTTTTTCAAATAATTTACCAACTCTTTGGCTACGTCCTCGTTACTTCCCATATCACAGGCACGGGCTAACTGTTCGAAACCGGAATCGGTTGCGTAATCGTAAATATCTTTAAAGTCATACCAGTTATAAGAATTAGTTTCTTTTCTATCAAAAATCTTATCGATAATCATCTTTCCGCTCCTTTCAGTTCTTTCTTAATTTGTTCCAACGTTGGAACAATCTGAGAATGTTTTTAAAACTCATCATCATAGCCAATTAAAATCAAATCATCTTCATCCCATCTGCCAAAGATATTAACAGCGTCTACCGAAGTAAAAATGCCTCTCATAATATCCTCAGCTTCCCATGACGGGGTATTTTTCCATCTGACGGGACGGTCATTTAAATAATCAGCAATTGCTTTTAAAATAGCCTCCTTTAATTCTGCCGCAGAACCATCTCGATTAAACGTCCAATTATTACACAAATATTTTCCCAATTCTTCTTGGTCAGCCTGTTCCAAATAAACTTTACAACGCATCTCTATTCTCCTTTATACTCAGTTAATCTACACAATCGAATTGAATAAAATTTCCCGGTTGTTTTGCCCAGTCAACAAGTTGGTCGCTAAATTGGTCATAATAATCGCAGGTTAAGTTCACATAAAAACCACTTGAAGTAGTTACAATCGCGTTTGTATTCAGGACTGCTTCCGTGATTAAAAAAGATGCCGTATAACTAATCACAAATCCCAGAAAACCAAGAATAATCCCAACCACACAATTAAGTATAAAGTCAACCATAAAATAAAATAAATTCATCCTCATTCTCCTTAATCATTTTCATGTAAAGTTTTCAATTCATCCCATTTTCCAGACCTAATTAAGAGACCATAAGTCTCTTGACAAGCAGCGTAGATTTTTAAAGCTCTTATGGAATCTTTACTATATCCTAAATCATCGCAAAAGTCTTCAAAAGTTATGCTGGATTCAATGCATTGAGCGTCGCTGACCAATGCGGATTCAACGTCATACAAATCTGGATAAACAGGTTCAATTTCGCTCCAAATCTCTTTTGTCAACTTATCGTAGTCGGAATTATCTGTAAACTTTGTGTTCCAATAGCGGCCGGTTCCGAGCCAGATTCCAAAAGTTTTTTCAGCTTGTTTTGTACCATACTTATCACATAGATAAAGAACTACTTTTCTTAAATGACTTGAAGTTTTTTTCGCCCAATCTCTAATATAAAATCTGTCCCTGTCATCTTTCGGAAAATGAACGTTATAAAATCCGGGATTCCATTTATAGGTTGTGATGAATTTACCATTCAGGTACACATCGCACTCAGCATGAAATCTGCTCCATTCATTTCCGTCTCTACTATTCGCTTTCCGAAAATTGTTTACTTCCAGATTCAGGATAGGTTTCTTTTCTGCATTCTCATTCGTGTTCTCGTTTGCATTTATATTTGTGTCAGTCATAATTAATTCCTTTCTTTCTAAATTCTGTAATTTTCCTATTCTTCTTTCAATTTGTTCCAACGTTGGAACAATTAAATCCACTTCACATTTCAACCACAAACTTTTTCGCCTCTTCAACTGAAAAAGCTTTGCAAAAATCATCCGGGAAATTGTTATACATTGCTTCAAAAGCTTTATCAAAGTCGCTATCAATAAAGCCGCTTAAATTATCCTCCTCTTCATCATTTCTAAAAAGATGATACTCCCAACATTCGCAGTTGGCCCAATCAGAATACTGTTTAACTTCCGTCTTTACCCAATAATCGATTTTTTTCTTAAATTTGACAGAAATCCGATGCTTTTTAAATTCCCGGTAAATATGTGCCTTTTTTACTAAATAGAAACCTATACACCCGCAATCCCAGCCAGATGCTTTTCCAATAAACATATTCCATCCGCTGTGGTCGTAGACAGATACAGGATAAACAATAAAACCCATTTCCTCTAAACGTTTTTTGTCTGTCTGGTAATTACCAGATGACCAATCGGAAAAGTCGCCTATTTCTGTAAGTTCATTCTCAACGTACTCACAAGAATTTTTTACAAAAAACTTACCAATAAGGCAATCACAATCGTTGCGAGGATTGTCGCAGAACCGGTCTCTGGTTATTTCAATTCTCCATTTTTCTAATTTAGGGTCAATAACTCCCGGCAATTCATACTGAATCTCGTTTGCATTAGTCATAACTTGTTCCTTTCTTAAAACAAATTCAAGTTGTTCAAGTGGTTTAAGTGGTTTAAGTTGTTCCAACGTTGGAACGTTTACATTCTTCTAGAATGTTAATAATTTAGTTTTGTCTAAATAAGATGAAAAAATATTTTTGTGCTGTATTTGTCTAAAAATTAACCTACTTTTGAGTATGTAAAAATAAACCTAAATTTACATACAAATTGGTATATATAATAATTTGTCGCTGTCTTCCTAAATTGTGTATTTGTGTATTTTCGGAAATGTATCCAAAAATATATCTGAAGATACACAGCCATTAGACCAGCCATTAGACCAGTCAATAAAATGGTTATTAAACCAGTCATAAAGCCGGTTATTAAGCCGGTTATTAAGCCGGTTATTAAGCCGGTTATTAAGCCCCGCTTTTTTAGGCAGTGGTTGCATATACTGTCCTTTCTGGTACCCCCCTACCTGAAAGTAGACTTATATTACTCACAGCTAAAATTTTGGAGGTTTTACCATCTTTAGAAAAGACACAGAGGCGGGGGCGTTTCTCAAAAAGGTCAAATTCGAGTTTTACAACCATGTTTTGTTTAGCATATTTCACGATTAAGTCGGATAAGTTCTTTACCATCGTTTGTTTCCTTTCAGTTGTGTTACCACGGTTTGTTTACCACGGTTTGTTTGCTAGGTTGTTCCAACGTTGGAACAATCTTAAAATGAACGCGGAATCTTTTCCCAAATTTCTCCCCAAATTGATTCCGGATTTTGTTTCCAAATCTCGTCCGGAATCTGGTCCGGATTCTGGACGGAATTGTCGCCGGGAAAAGTACTCAGTTTTATTCCCTCCCTAGACAAAGGGACGGAATTTTGAAAAAAAGGTATTATTCTACCTTTTTTAGACAGAAAAATGAAAAAAACTAGAACTAAGATAGAACAATTATTCCACCATCTTTGACCAAGTTGTTGTTTTTACTCTTTTGTCTAGTTTTTTTTTGAGTTGACAGACTAAGTTGAGTTGTTCTTATATAGAATTTTTTTATAAATACCCCATAGGGTATATTTATCTTATTTTTTTTCCGTGAATCTTAAAAAAAAAAAAATATCTATTTTAGACAAAATATATAAAAACAATGGGTTAGATGTAAACTACTCCAGCGGCGTTCTAATAATGTTCAAGTGGTTAAAAAAAAGCGGGTCCTTATTTTATTGTATAAGTTTCATTTGTCTAATTTGTCAGATGTTTTTTCTTGGTTTTTCAATGGTTTATTCTATTTTCTCCTCATATAGTAAAAATGATACGTTTCAGTCTAAAAAGTGGCTCTTTGTCTAGACTGTGAAAGTGCTTAAGACGGGGAACGTCTTTATCTATCTGGCATAGACGGGGTGTGGACGAAATTCCGCCCTTTCTTCTGTCAAGAAAATGTCTAACAGTCTAAAATCGACAAAATTTGTCAATTTTCCAACGTTGGAACACGGAGTCAATTTTGTTCCAACGTTGGAACTTTTTCGGAATCCCTTAATATGATTCCAAAACTTTTTCGCGCGCCATCTTAAGCGGCCATTTAATATATAAAATTAAAGAAAATTAAAGAAAAGATATAAAGAGAATCCCGCCCGGGACTTGTTCCAACGTTGGAACAAGTCCCGGATTCCTGCCCGGATTCCTGCCCGGATTCCTGCCCGGTTAGACGGCCAACTTTTCGGTTGTTTGTATTTTCTGGTATGCCTGTGTTATCACTTCCACAACGTCGCCCGCCATCGTAACCGCTTCAGAATAGCCGTAAATCTTAACAACATTATCAAACGCGGTTATAAACTCGCTGGCTGCTTGCATCAATACGACTTCCGGCGGAAGTTGTACCGATTCCGGGCTATTTTCCGTTTCTGTTTCTGAATCTGATTCCGGGTTAGATTCTGATTCCGGGTTAGATTCTGATTCGTCGCTTGCGCCCGGCTTCGGTTGTTTTTCCGGTTTAAGGGTATCATACAAACCGCGCAAACTTTCATAGTTTGCAAAAATACTGTCCGCTAATTCTGCAATAGCTGCGGCGGGCGTGCCTATTATGTTAGACTCTTTAATAATATCACGATTTAATTCGATTAATTTTAACGCTGCTTTAATTTTAGCATAAATAGTTGACTTTTGTGGGTGTGTCCGAATATCCGTGCTTATTTTAAATAAGTGTAAGATTATGTGTTTTCTGAATCCCTTTTCATCCATCTTTTTATTAAAAGTTGAATAATATAGACGAGCTTTAAAAATTGATTTTACAACGGCGAGTCCAGCTAATCCGGCTTTGTTTTCCGCGTTTGTTTCTCTTAAATAGGCGTTGTGACCCTCTTTTAAATAAGATAAAACTACTTCTTTCGGTTCACCTGTAAAGTCATTTGACAAACGAACGTTGCGGGCGTTGTTTTCGTTCAGCGGCTTGTAGTCCGGCTTGTGTAAAGGTTGCGATGACTGGTTAATATGTTTAATACTCATGATTTTGACTCCTTATATAAATGTTAATAACTTATTTCTTTAATGATTCCATAAGCCCGCAAATAGCGGCGTATATGGTTATAAATGATATTGTGTAAATAGCTAGTGTGAACATTGTTGACTTCTTTTAATTGGTTTATATGTTTATATGTTTATTTAATGTTCTAACGTTAGAACATCTTTGATTTAGGCAATATTCAGGTATTACCGATACGCGGGGGCGGCAACCCCCACGCGGTTTGCATAAAATTTACTTATTCACAATGTGCTATAACTACCAGCCGCCCGGCTGATGACTGTTATATATAAGCTAATTAGTTACTTGTCAACTACTTTTTTGCACTTTTTTTAAAAAAAGTACACTTTTTTTAGTAAGTCATTGTTTTTGCGTGATTCTTTTTTTATGTTAAGCTATTATAAGATATACACACGCGCGCCCGCGCCCGCGCGCGGGCGCGTGCTATATATGCGGACGAGGGAAGAGGGTTAGTCCGCGGGAGAAAAAAACCGGGGACGGGAACGGGAACGGGAACGGGGAAGGGGTACAGGCTTTTTATATAAGAGAATAAAAAGGTGGCGGAGAACAGGCTCAGATTTTAACTCCCCGCCCAAAACCATTTCCACCTAACACAACCTACCAACTTGCCTATCACCCAACGCGAACGCGAGCGCAGTTGCTTTTGCCTTCGCAGTCACGTTCACGTTCGTGAACGTAGCCACAGTTCTCAGCAAGGGGAACGACCACGAACACGAACGCAAAAGCCGACATAAACTTGACAAGAATCTTAACCAGAACTAGAATCTTAACAGGAGAGTTGACCAGAACAGTCGACCAGAACAGGGAGGGAGAAACAACAAATGGATTCGATGATAGCAGGCAACAGCCAAAATCAAAATGCACAAAATCTTAAACATAACTTCAAACAGATAACCTATACCAAAAACTCAACTAAACAGAAAGAGGAGCGTGCTTTCTTCAAGAATCGTGTTAAGAAAGCGTTTCTTCACTGGTTATATTACAAGGGGCTCATTCCGTGGAAAGAGCTCCCTTCTTTTTTAGATGTTCACCACAAGCATCCGCTAGGCGGTGGCGGCAACAATGAGTTTACCAACTTGGTAATAATGGTCAGGCGAGACCATGAGAAAATGAACAGGGAAATAATAGAGCCGCAGTTGCGTGGCATTCGGGAGGGTGAAACCAGAGAAATAACGGTTCCTTGGTGGAACTCTGAGAAGGAAGAATTTATTGATTGGGAAGGCATATACCGGTATTTGGAAGAGCTCGAACGCTCTCGACGTATGCATTCCTCCGGTCGTGCATGCGGTCGCGGAGGCAGATGACGGTTGCATACACGAACATATATATGATTGTGTATGCGACCATATATGCAAAAAATTTGCACATATCAGCGGGAAAAGAGGTCATTCAATACACTTTTTTGCAATAAATTACTAAAAAAGAGGCTTTTTTGCGGTTTTTAGCATTTATTTGCAAAAAAGTGTAAGAAAAAGGCCATTCTGTGTGAAAAAATCACACAGAATGGCCTTTTTTAGCTTAAATTGATTGATTTTGACCGATTTTGGTTCATCTCGGCGTATTTATGAAAAGATTCCTCTATCTCGATACTTTTTTACCCGTTTCCGGTCCTGAATCTCGGCTCGTTTGCGTAGCCTTTTGGCTTTTTTATAGACCTCTCCGGTTACTTTCTTGCCTTCAAGAACGTATATGACAGCCTCCTTTTCCACAACCTCCTTTTCCTCAACCGATTCTACAGGTCGCTCTGCAAGCGGGCACCCGTCGTCTTGTCCATTGTGAGTCCATTCACCATCAAGCCATCGACTTGAAAGCCCATAAAGTTGCCTAATTCGGTCAGCCTCCGTAAGAAGCCTCTCAACCCCACAGGCCTTGCACGGATAGTCGCACAGCAAAAGCTCGTGTATTTTTCGTACAGAGAATTTACCAATACTGAGCCGCTCCCGGTTTCCGTCTTCCTCGGTCCCTCCTCCGAGGTCAGATAGAAAAAAACTGAGTCATTCTCACTGGCCATCTCCCTGATTATCTGTTGATGGCTGCTTGGTAAAGTAAAATCTCTTTGCTCTACCAATTCCCTAACGCAGGAGATAACCCATGCGGCAATGCCCTCTCTCTCCTCAGCGACTATTGTTTCACCAATGTTGCGGACTTTATCCTTCTTTTTAACTGCATGGTTGAATGTAAGAATGAGCCATCGTCTATTGAATCCTTCCGATACGTCCTTTGTCTTTGGCAGGTAGTTACTGGCAAACCAATGCGTCGCCATCGGCGTAAAGGAAAATATCGGTCTTCCTTTGTACTGGCCGTCTAAGGTACTTCCGTCAATAATTGACTTAAAACTTGCTCCCGGAATCGGTTGCGATTCGTTTAACTCGCCACAAATGTTTAAAAGGGATTTGGATAATTCCGTTACTTCGAATTTATCTTCAAACTTGTAGGGAGTTACATACGAAATAACCTCCTTAGGCAGTAAGTGTTTAACTATTTCCAATAATTGAGATTTACCCGAGCCCGCAATACCGTAGAGAAGAATGGCTCTGGCAAATGAGGGCCCCATTCCGAAGAAGGTTGCACACATCGCTTCCTGAAGAGCTCTCTTTCTCGCTTCAAAATCCAATTCCATACCCCAAATTGATTCCAGAAACTTATCAAATCTAGGATGATGGTCAACAAGTTCAGGTACATATCTGAAGGGCAGCGTATAGGTACACCCGAAGGAAGGGTCGTGAGGAAAGGTCATTCCGTCACTGCTTACGAAACAGTTTGCAAAATTGACACCCTGTATTTTTCTACTATTCAGGTCAGTTTGAGGAACAATTGACTTTAATACTTTCAAAACCCCGGCATGGTCGTGAGCCTTTCTTGCAGCAGGAAGATTCCCGTAATTGTTAGCTACTAAACAAAGTATTTCCTGTTCAGACAATACTTCCCAGTTGGAGCCCTTATACTGCCAAAATTTATCATTCCAGAAGTGAACTTCTCCTATTCTTTTCAGGTCTTCCAGCACGGCTCTGGCTATTTCCGTGTGGTCAATTCCCTCCAGTTCTCCCCGCCGCAGTTCCTGTAGACGTTTCTTTAGGCTAGGAACCTGAATAGTTTTACTGTTAGTTTGTTTTATGTAGGTGAAGACCGTATCTATTTCTAAGGACGTTAAATGCGGAGAACGACTAATTCTGCGTAGAACATATTCTATGGCCGAAATCCTTTGAATAGCCCCCTCATCTTCGTATTTTTCAAACTCGGTCTTGAGATAATCTTTCAGTTGTTCTACCGACCATTCGTTATGTTCGGCATCGAATTTAAGACCCCAGCTTTCTTTCTGTTCCTCGGTAAGTCCGGTATCCCATCCGAGAGGAAGCGGTTTATTTTTCGGGCCTACAACATCCTGAATCAGGAACTGAATGAGGTTGCGGACACCTTTCTCGATGTCAATGTCGTCTCCGGCCACATTCTCAACGCAGCAGGTTTTCCATACATACATACGGTCTATTGCTTCCAGCAGCGATAACTCTCCTCTGGTTACTGCATTTGCATAGAAGCCTGCCATCGTGGTCATCTTTACGTCACGGCTTCCCTGAGAAACGTAATCCGTAGTTCTGGTCCAGCCTGCATGAGACAGCGTAATTCCGTAATCTTGGAAAGCGTTCCTTAACATGGATTCGAGGTTTTCCGGAAGAGGTTTCAGATAAGGTATAACCTCTGTAATCGGTTGATTACAAACGTACGGCTTCTGTGTTTTGGGATGTATTGACGGTGGTAGAACCACTTGGTTGCCGGAAGATAGACATTCACAAATCATGTGACCGTCTACGTCTTTAATTTTAAACGGTTTCTCTCCTTTATATTTATAAAGGAGAACTTTTCCCTTTTGTCCGACACGTTCCCAAGGAGAATATCCACAGATTTCATTGATTATATTAATAAGTGTTTTATTCTCGGTATCAATATCAATGGCAACACATCCCGACTGCGGTCCTAATGGCAATCCTATGTTACTGTCCGGGAAATTGTTTAGCCAGTGGTCTTGTTCCTGAGGAAGCGGCATCTTGTCCTTATAAGAGGTCCAGTTTATCGGAATCGGTTCCTTGCCGCGAGGGCGTAACGGTATTACCGGAAGCCCTTTTTGCCAAAGAAGCGGGGCATTATTCTTGAAAAGGTCCTTATTCGGGAAAAGAGTTATGTTTTGGGAGATTTTTTCTTTCTCTTCTGCTAAGTCCTTGGCTAGTTTTAAAGTATTACCTGTCATAATCTATATTTCCCCTCTTCAATAACCTTCGTTGTACCTAGTCCTGTCCCCGATTCTGTACCTAATTCTTCTCTACTTTCCGATTCTGCGAGTTCTCTTAAGAACATTTCTCTTTGTTCAGGAAGAACCTTTTTTAGAATCTTCAAGACTTTGGATTCAAATTCCCGCATTTGATTCAGATTTGTTGCTCTCTCCGCCAACGTAAGCAGCTTCTCCAGCTGGGTGGTTGCCGTTCTTTGGATAGAAGCTTTGTCTTTATCGTCTATTTCGTTGGATTTAAGTAATTCTTTAGTTTGCCAGTACAGATTAATTATTTCTGTCTTCAGGTCTAAGTTTGTCATGGTAGGAAGGTCTGCCTTTGACGAACTTTCTCCGGTGTTAATACTAACCGGCGGGAAAATAAGGTTGAGAGACTTTTTGATAGGTTCTGAATATGGAGATTCGGCTACATACTTAGGGTTTTTTTTAATCTCTAATCCTATAGAATAAATCTTAAAAACGGTCTCATAATTTATATCAGGATATTTATTGTTTTGAGCCATGGGTCGATTCTCCGTTTAAAATTAAAGGTTCTGAAGAAGTATGGTTTTTAAAAAGTTCTACATCTGTAAGTAGAAAATATACCTTTCCTCCTAAAGTTCTTCGGGGAACTAATGAACCCTTCTTTATATAGCGGTAAATGGTTTGGTAAGAAACACCGACCCTTTTGGCAAAGCTTTCAATGCTTATGCGTTTATCTCTATCAGTAACTTCCATAATCCCTCCCTAAATGTTATGGTATGTTAGGTTGTGTAAAGTGGTGGTAGTCTACGATATATTTTTGTAAATGTCAAGCAAAAAACCTCAGTTTATTCAACTGAGGTTTCGGTGGAACTAATTAAGAAAAATAATATGTAGGTGTTTAATGATTCATGCGTCAAACTGTTATTAACTGACTAGCTATTCTTGGATTCGATTATCTTATATCTTATATAAAATACTTTGTCAATAGAAAAGTTGACTATTTTAAAAAATAGGTTTAGGCTGTGCTAAAACGGAGGTAAAATGAAATACGTCTTCTCAAATAATCCTTATCTTCAAGCCTTAGCAGAAAAAGTCATAAGACAAAAGACCGATTCTGATATGGCCGAATGGGTTTGTAATAACACAACCTTAGCCGGGGGACCGTTTTCTTTGAAGAATAGGGGTTATCAGAGAGCCGTATTGGCTGATATGCACCCTAACCTTTGTTGTAAGAAGTTATCCCAAATCGGAATGACTGAATGTCAGATTCGTAAAGCTCTTGGTTTTATGGTAATGAACCCCGGAACCCGCGTTCTTTATACTTTTCCGACTAAGATATTGAAAGATAATAACAGTGCTCCTCGTATTCGCCCTATTTTTGATACGGACTTTCCGGGACAAGGTGATATAAGAAATAACAATATTCTTCAGATAGGCTCATCTTTCTTATATATTTCTGGTGGTTCCGAATCCGATGTTACATCTACGCCGGTAGATATGATTTTAAATGACGAAATTGATTTGGGAACATCAGAATTTTATGCCTTGGCTAATTCCAGACTTCAAGCGTCCGTCTATCAAATTAAACAAAGCTTTTCCACCCCTACCTTTGAAAATTTCGGTATCTCAGCTGATTATAATTCTTCCGACCAACGGGAATATTTTGTGAAATGCCCGCATTGTAACGAATGGCAGGTACCTCTTTATGACCTAGAATCCGTATATATTCCTAAGTTACCAAAGTTTATCCAAAGACTTACAGATATAAAAGAGGACGTAGCCGTAGGATTAGATTACGACAATTCTTGCGTCGTATGCAAAAAGTGTCGGCATCCGCTTGATTTATCTGATGACGCTATTCGGGAATGGGTTCCCACCTATCCGTCAAGAGAACATCACAGAGGATACCAGATTCGTCCATTTAGTACCAATTTATTGTCTATTAAATATTTGGTAATGACAATGGCCGATTGTATAAAAAGAGGTCAAATCCGCCGTGGATATAATACGGTTCTTGGAGAAGAATATAAAGAGGGAGACGCTCGTATTGATGTTAAGGCGATTAAGAAATGTTTTAAATCGCAGGTAGTTCCGGAAGTTTCGCCGGATAAACCTGTATATATAGGTATAGATGAAGGCCTAACCTGCCATATAGTCCTTTACACAGACGGGGCGGCCTTCGCCTTTATTAGGGTTATTTACGACCAACTATTGAGTAAAGTAAAGGAATTGGATAAGAAGTACAATATTGTTGCCGGAGCTATCGACCGTTATCCTTATACTCCTTTATCAAATGATATTAGAGATATGACTGAGGGCCGTATCCAGCCAGTAGTTTACGGAGGCCAGAAGATTGCCGAGCCTAAACACGAACAAGATAAAGCGGTATCTTTCTATATGTGCAACCGTACCCACGCCCTTGATGCAGTTAAGTCTAAGATAGTGAACGGAGAGATTGATTTTTACGGTTATTATGACCAAGAAGAATTAATCACCGAGCATTTACAAGACATGGCCAGAGAAGATGTTCCCGGAAAACAACCTGAGTGGGTAAAATTGAACGGGAATGACCACTATTTTCATGCGCTTGGATATGCTCTTTTAGCCAAACAGATAAAATATGTAGCCGGTTTAGGTCTAAAAAATGAAGACAGAACAATAATTAGCTTGACAGGTCCAGAAGAAAATTATAAAAATAAGGATAAGATGAAGGATAGGTCTAACCTGTGTGGCTATATGAGTGGCTATTCAACTAACAGGTTATTGTATTAGGGAAGATTATGGCAGGAATCAGTTCATTATTTGAGTTTATACTTCCAACTAAAAAGGCAAAGACTGACGGTAATGCTTATACTGATACTTACCGCCCCGGCGGAAGTGCCAGCACTTTAACTGCTCCCGATTATATGGAGCATATTGAAGACCTTTATGATACAAGGGTTAGTGAAGATTCAAATGAACTTTTACAAAACCTCTTTCGGCAAGACCCTGATTGCTCCGCAGCGGTAAATGCTTTTTTAACTGTATCTGATACAAAAATGGTCTATTATGCGGTTGATGCTGAGGGAGAAATAAGTCAAGAAGGAACTAAGACCCTTGAATATCTTATTAATAGGATTACTTTTAGAAACGATTACACATTAAATTATCAAATGAAGCCTTCTCTTAGTTCTTTAAGAGAAGAGTTAAAGTATATGTGTCTTTTAAGAGGAGCTGTTGGAGCCGAGCTGGTATTTGATAAAACATTGCTCCCAAAAGAAATCAGAAATGTTGATATGCATTTTGTTGAATGGACGGAAAATAAGAACGGGGAATATAAACCGATTCAGAAGACTGATGAATCAGGTGAAGAAGTGAGCCTTGATATTCCTACGTTCTTCACAGCCTTTTTCCGTAGAGACCCGACAAGTCCTTATACATATTCCTTTTTTGTAAGTGCTATAAACGTTATCGCCGCCAGACAACAGGTAATTAATGACCTGTATCGGATTATGAATATAACAGGCTTTCCACGCATTGATTTAACGGTGATGGAAGAAATTATAAAAAACAATATGCCCGCTGAAATTAAGGCTAACCCAGATAAGTATAGAGAATATGTAAATAGCACCGTTAATACTATTGCTAATTCTTTTGCCAGTATTAAGCCTCAATATCCTATTGCCCACACTGACGCTGTTCAAGCTAAGATGCTGAATGAAAAAGGTCCGGGAAGTTCTTTACAGATTGCAGAAGTAATTGATACACTGAATGCCCAGAACCAAGCCGCAATGAAGGTCGTAAGTGCCGTACTCGGCCGCGGTTCTTCAGGTGTAAATACAGCATCTGTCGAGGCTAAAGTTTTTGCAGACAACGCAGCAGCTTTAAATAAACCGATTGACCATCTTCTTGAAGAAATATTTACACTGGCTTTGCGTATGTCCGGTTTTGATGGAAAGGCTGTTATGTATTCAAAGGGAGTTGACCTTAGACCAGAACTTGAATTGGAAAATCAACTGACAATGAGACAGGCTCGTTTACTGGAACAGCTCTCTCTTGGTATTATAACCGACCTTGATTTTCACCTTTTAATGAATGACCGAGTTCCGACCGGACAAATTACTCAGTTGTCAGGAACTAATTTCCAGTCTAATAAAATGAATACAACGGATACCACTTCAAACACTGACCCTCTTGGAAGGAGTTTAACAGCTGAAGGCGGAGATATGGCAAAGTCAAATAGCAACAAGACGACTAAAGACCAACAGAAGGGGAAAGACTTAAATTGATAGTTTAAAAAAAACTATTGAATTAATTATTTAAAATGTTATCTTTATGACAAAAGGATAAAATTATGACTAAGAGAGTAACTTTAACAGAAAAAATGAGACAAGAGGTAATGGCCCGTTGTGGGACAGATGTTGACCTCAATAAAATTGTCTTTTATCAGGCTAGAGGTATTTCTACAGAACCTATCCATCAAGGGACCTTATATGATAAGGGTATCTTAGAAAGACAGGCTCTTGTCGATATGTTAAATCTGGTAAATGACCCCCTTAATACTGTTACTCTACAGACAATGCACAATCAAAAGGTTTTGCCAACAGGAAGAGTTTTCTATGCAGAATTAGTAGATGAACAGAATACAGGACATTCTGCTTTATATACACTTTTTGGTATTAGTACAAATCATCCCGAAATCATATCCGATGTAGATAACGGGATAATTGACGAAGTTTCCTACAGTTTTATGCCGAAGAAAATTTTGTGTAATAAATGTAATAAAGATTTCTTAGATGATGACGTAAACTTTCTTGATTTCATTTCCGGAACCTGTCCTGAATGCGGAGCAGTTATGGGAAGAGATGACGCTCATGTAATAATTCCGGGAATAGAAGTAGTTAGAGAATTGTCTTTGGTAACTAGAGGAGCTGCTAGACACGCAAAAATCCTTGATAGTATGTACCAAATGGCAATGTCAGATAAAAGCTCACCAGTTATTACTCTGACAAAGAAGGGGGTTAAAGAAGACCTCTGCGTATTTAATTTGTGTTCAACAATTTACAACAAGGAAGTAGAAATGAACCCAGAAGAGTTAAAAGCTGCCATTTTGGCGGCCACTGAGCCTCTGTCAAATGAGGTGAAGGACATGAAGGTTTCCTTGGCTTCCCTAGGACAAGAGAAGGCGGCTCTCGAGACAGCTAAAAATGAAGCTGAGAACGCTAAAGCTGCTTTGGAAGAAGAGAAAGCTTCCTTGTCTGAAGAGAAGGCCAGATTAGAAACCGAATTGGCTGATTCAAAGAAAGAAATTGAACGCCTGAAAGGTGTTGAAGCTTCTTTCGATGAAGAGATTAAAAAGGTATTGGTTGCGGCCGGTTTATCCGACACTATTCCGGAAGACACTGAAGGTAAGGCTGAACTTTTGAAAAAAGCTCATCTTACGTTAGCAAATATTCCGGTTAATGGCGTTTCTGCCGGAGCCGATAGAGGTATTAACAATAACGAGAGTGGTGTTGACTTCTCGGTATATAAAGTTCGTTAAGGAGAATTATAATGGCTTATCAGGGCGTTACATTAAAAAATACTGTACCTGCCAATGACCTTACGTTTATTCTGGCTGATGGCATTAAAGAAGAGCACGTTGGTTTGGCTGTTGTACAGGATAGCACGGCCTCTAATACGGTTAAACTTGCCGGAGACGGAGACCTGATTTTTGGTCGTTTGGAAAATGTCGAAGACCGCAAGGTTGAAGGCATTAAAGTCGGTGCAGTAAAAATTATCGGTGGTATGGCTTTTAAAAAGTCAGAGGCAGCTGTCGCAGTTGGTGATAAAGTTGTCGGTGCCGGAAATGGTTTGGTCAAAAAGGATGCAGATTCCACTTCTGACCTTGCTGTATGGGAAGTAAACGGCGATGAAGTAATCGTCGTAAAGACACACTAAGGAGAATAACAGATGAAAAGTATTTTGGCATTAAAAGAAAATGCAAAATCGTTGAAAGAACTTCTGGGGGGATTGAAGTCTGAAAAGCGTGTTGATTCCCAGAATGCCGGTATCGAATTTGCAGAAAAAGCAAAAGAATATGGTTTGGCACTTGATGATTATTTGCGTTTCGCAGTTGACCTTGATGCTGACGAAGAAGGTAAAAAATATAAAGCAGCTGGATTGGATGGTTACGAAGCCGCGCTGGCTTATTTGGGCCTGCCGGTAAGAGAAGACTATTCAAAGAAGATTTCATTGGCTGCTACCGGTGAAACCTTCCAGTCCTATCCGGGTACCAGAGTTCTGTTTCCGCAGGTAGTTGACAGTGTTTTGCGTTTTTCTACCAATCAGGACTATCTCGAAAGCGTATCCGCTCTCGTAGGTAATTCTCGTACTATTACTGGTACTGAAATGGTTTCAGTTGTTGCCCACTCTGATAAGGACGCAGAGGGTACCTTCTTTGTAGCCCAGGGTGCTGACATTCCTTTGAGAACGATTAAGACCTCTGAACAGATGGTTTCTATGTATAAGCATGGTTCCGGTTACGAGTTCACTTATGAGTTTGAACGTCGTGCCGCAATTGACATCCTGATTCCGTATGTTGCTCGTATTAATCGTCAGTTGGAACTGTCTAAAGTTGCTTTGGCTACGACTATTCTGATTAACGGTGACGGTGTACATCCGGCTGCTCCGATTGTTAAACAGTCTGATATGTACAAGAAGATAAACGGTGAAGCCGCTCAGGCTCCGACCAACAAGATTGATTATCCGTCTCTGTTGAGTTGGTTAGTCGACCGGGCTGGTAATGGTGCACACGCTCCGATTGACACCATAGCTGGTAACTATGATATGTACCTGCAATGGATGCTGATGTTTACACCTACTCTGTCTGATATTTCTCAGCCTGAAGCTATGGCTAAGGTTGGTGGTCCGGTTGTTACGGCAAATATTCCGGGTATGTTCTCTCCGATTAAATTTGCTCTGTCTTCTACCGTCCCGGCTGGTAAACTGATTGGCTTTACCAAGGCTGAAACGTTAGAGGAACTGATTGAAGCCGGGTCACAGATTTCTGAATCTGAAAAGGCTATTAGAAATCAGAAAACAACCTATGTTAAATCAGAAGTTACTGGATACCGTTTGGTCTTCGGTGATACTCGTTCTATCTATGATACTAAACAGTAGTGTGGGGGGAAGGAGGTCTTCTTCGGAAGACCTCCAGATTAAAGAAAGGAGACTTAAATGTCAGAAAATTACAAAAGAAAAGCTTTAATTAAACTTAAAGAAGGTTCTTTTCTCGATTTGTTGTGTGAACAACAGTATATTATGAGTGGAAAGCCTTATGTGGCCATTGTTTCTACAGCCATTAATAGCCTTATTTCCAGAGGAAAAGCTGAATGGTTGGGAGAACTGGACGAGAGCGCAAGTCAGGAAGAGTTTGAAAAAATCTGGAAGAAGAGTGAAGAAAATCAGGAAAAGGCTGTGGCTGCTTTCATGAAATCTTTTGGCAAAAATAGAAAGATTGAATCTACTCCGACTGGTAACACAAATTCTTCTAGCCGTGGAAATTCTAACCAGCAGTAATAAGGTATCCGTTCATGGACTATGTATTTAAAGATGAAGATTTAACGATGCCTGTTGACATTACAGTCAATGGTAATTTCGTGTATCCTGATGATAATAAATACACATATAAGATAAGGTCCATGGACGGAACCATATTATTTTCCAGCGAAGAGCAGGAAGTCGTTCCAGAGGAGCCGGAAGATTCCGTAGAACCTATAGAACCTGTTTCAGAAAATAGTCAAGATACTGAAACAGGAGAAATAATTCCTACGGATAGGATTATAATAGTTATCCCTAAAGAATATAACACCTTAGAGGAAGGAAAACTTTTTAAAAGTCAGATTGTGGAAGTAAGTTTCTTATATCAGAAGAAGCCTTATACGATTAAGAAAGCATATAGAATCACGTCCTTTTTCTATTTTAGTGCTTCTCCTCAAGATGTTAGAAACTATTATGGTCTAAATAACGGGGAGCTTCCCGACGAGGACATTGACCTTAATGAAATTTATCTTCAGTTAGTACAAAAGCACGGAAACACTTTTATTGATTGTTTAAAGTCTGATGGTGTAGGTAATATCCGTGCTAACAGGCTTATTACCTTAAAAGGAGTAGTTCAAGTATTTCCGTCAGTAAGACTGCGTGTTAATCAAGAAGAAAACGATGGTTCTTCTAAGTTTACGCGTTACCTTAATAAGATTGATTGGGATAGTTTCCTCGACGACGTTCAGGCTGAGATAGAGGAGCTGGAAAACAATCTAACTGGGGAAGAAACAATTACCTATACAAGTTATACTCCGTTTGTTGTTGGTGCAGTAACAGACGCAATTACCGGAGAAAGCTAATGGGTGATTTACATAGGGTAGGCCGGTCGATTAGGCATTTATTCGTAAAAGAAGACGGTAAACGGTTTTGGGGACAGCTTTTGAAACCGCCGATGAGCCAGACAAGAAGTTCTTCCTTTTTTAATGCTCGTCGTATTTTAAAAGTAGACAAATTTCAAAATATAAAAAATGGAGAAATATTCCAGTTGGCCGAGGGCGACTGGGCACTTACTTTCGATAATACCGAAGGGTACTATCGGGATTTGATTTATTTAACCTATGGGGTAATTATTCTTGACACAGAATTATCTTGGAAGAGAAGAATTTCTGAAACCGACCCGGCTACAAAATTGGAAAAAACCGTAGGTTATAAAGACTTAGGTAAGTTCAAATGTGCAATGGAATTTACAGCCTATACAGACGATTCCTTAAAAATTCCTCAGCCCCGTTACCGTCTGTTATGTAACGCCGAAATCAGACCCGGAGACCTCTTAGACGACCAGATTACTGTACAACACGTTGAACACGTTCAAGGTATAGTAATGGCTTATGTAAGGGGAAAAGTTCTTGGAAAAGCTGACTAAAAAATACGAGTTGTCTGAGCTGGGAAACGTTATCGTTAATTTGGTAGAAAAGATAACGTTAAAACGATTTTCTAGATTAAAGCCAAGGCTTCAGGAAGTAGTTAGGAAAGAATCAGAAAGATATTTTAAGTATTTGGACGAAAAGGTAGTCGGAGTCCATGCTAATCCTTTTCATTTTTACAATAAACAACCTTGGCCAGCTTTAAGTGAAAAGTATGTAAAATATAAGAAGAAAAAGCATCGTAGCAGTGGCTTCTGGTCGAATAAGAAAGTTCTTCACAATTGGCTGCAATCGGCTAGTCCAACAGAAGTATTTGGACAGCCTTATATTGACATAAGAAACTTCAATCCTACTGCTACAGGCTTACAATGGGCTAATATAAGAGTGGAGCCTTTTCCAAGAACAAATATTAATGTTCCGGTTGAAATTTATAATAGACTTTTTGGAAGAAGAAAAGTATTATCAGGAGCAGCAGCTGTTTTAGGAACGTATGTATCTAACAACGATATGCGTCCTATTATTTCTCCGGCGATGAGACAACTTATAAATTATTCTATAAAGAGAAAGGTAACAAGAACTATAAAGGAGGTTTTGCAAAATGGTTGAAGAAGATGTTTATAAAGATACAATAACCTCTGTTATGAGATTCTTACTTGAAAAAATGGAGGATATACGGACGGAGGGCATATCTGAAAATATCGAATTTAAAAACTTAGATGGTCATGCTGAAGACCAAGTTCTTGAAAATATTGATTATATATTGTTCAGAAATTTTTGTGGTAATATAGGAGCCCACCTTTGCGATTATACCTTTGAAGTAGGGGTATCTACGTTCGAAGATGAAAATCTATTTAGACACATTGAGATTATAAACAGGCTTGTGAACCTTTTAGCACCATTAAAACAGATAACCGTTTATTCTCATAGAGATTACTGGTTGAAAAAAGGCACATTAACCTGTACAGAACCTTCAACGGTACAACCTTTTGGTAAGTATAATACTAGGGCCGTCCAGTTTCTTCTGGTAAGTGTTGAATCAACCGAGACAAGGCCCTGACATCGGCTTCTGACCCATAGGATAACCCAAGTTTAATTAAATATATAGCCTCTTTGGTTAGAGACCGTTCTGTAATTTCTGTCCTTTTTCTTAAACAATCATATATGGACCTTGGAAAATAGATTGTAAGACTGACTGTATCTTCCCTCTCGACCATTATCGTCTCCGTAGTTTATTTTAGTTTATTAAAAACTATTGAAACTATAGATTAAATTATTTAAAATGTAAATCGTAAATTAATATAAATCAATTATGAAAGGATAAAACTATGCCGGGTGCAGGTAGTGCAAAAACAGAGAGCTTTAACCTTGGTGCCGCAACTGTTATGATTGGTCCAAAGGCAGACGTTCTCGACTTTACTCCTGAAAAACATGGTATTGGTCTGGTTAAAAACTTTACGTTTTCGTCCAGTGACCAGTATCTTGATTTGACGCAGGGTATTAGAAATACTGTCGTTTATTCCGTAAAGAATGGTTCCGATATTACGGCTTCGATGGAAGTTTATGAATATACTTCGAGAAACCTCGCCTATGCTTTGGGTTTGGAAGGTTTTGAGCTTATTGAAGGAGCCGATTTGGCTTTGAAAGAAAACATCAATGGTGATATGGTTACGACCGAAATTAAAGTATCGGCCTCTTCTGATTCCAGTGCCAGTGATTTCTTGCCGGATGATTATGTAATTATCCAAGGCAATAAGTCTTCCAACGAAGACTTGGTATTTGTTGGTAAACTGGCTGAAGCAACGTTTGACCCGGGTACGGCTCCTCAGGTAGCTGTAAATGGTACGGTTCTTGACTTGATGAGGGCTCTGAAACAGGCTAACGATGGCGTAGCTGTATTGACCATTGAAAAGGGACACATGAAGGTTCTGGCTGGTGCTGAACAGACTGTAACGTGTTCTGAAAAGTTCAGGACAGTCTTCGGTATTACTGAAGGTGAAAGAGGTCCGTTGACGGGTACGGTTGAAGTTTCGGCTAAGGATGTACTGAGTACTCTAGGCTTTGCGAATAATGACGAAGTTACGATTTCTATTGATTCCAATGAAATTGCCGAAGCTTTGATTAAGACCTCTCCGGCAGCTGATTCGTCTGCTTCCTATACGCTGACGTTTGACCGTCCGATTCCGGAAGGGTTCAACTTCTTGGCCGGGGACCGTGTTCACAAAGTAAACCTGATTCCGGTAGGCTCTGCTGAAGACCAGCCGACTTTGGCGGCGAAGATTGTCGGTATTCTTCCGGAAGGCAAGAAACCGGTTACTATCATTATTCCGAAGCTGCGTATTTCTAACGGCTTCAGCCTGTCGTTCCAGACAGACCAGTATGGTAATATGCCGTATGAATTTACGCCGATGGAACAGGTTATGAGTGACCCGCTTTATGCGGAATACGGAGATAAAGGTTTTGCCTTTGTACTCAATTAAACCTTTTGGCTTTTAGTCTCCGTTAAAGCCAGATAGGGTAACTTTATAGTTACCCTATTCTTTTTTGCTCTTGATTTTATTTTTAGATTAGATATTATAAATTCGTGAAAAACAACAAGCATGGAGACTAAAATGGAAGAAGCCAAAGATAAGAAAAATTTATCTGATTCAATCAATATTACCTATAGTGAAGACGGGGTAACTGAAAAAACCAAGACGATTAAAATGTCGATGGGTCTTTTACAAGCTATGTTTTCTAAGTTTGTAGATAAGGACCAGATATTTAATCTGGGAATGGACGCCTATCTTCAAAATGCCCTGATTAATGAAATTATGGATGATAGAGACGAGAACGGAAATCGTAAGAATGTAGAAAAGAACTGGGCTATGTTCTTGTCTTGTGAGGAGGGGGAAAAACTCAGCAACTGGATTTCGGAGCACATCGTTGATTTTTTTACTTTCAAACTGGAGCAGCAGATGAAGAATGTAGAAAAATTAATGCCTGCTCTAAAAGAGGCAGACAAAGTCAACAAGAAGGCGATGAAAGAGGAAAAATCGAATCCTGCCTAAAATGGATAGAAGGGTTAAACTTCGAGGAACTTACCTTTTGGGCTTTTAAGGATTCTTTGTATAATATAAAGTGGCGTTTTTCTCTTAGAGAAATTCGCAGCTATATACAAATAAGAGTGTCAGAAAAACAAACTGATGCGATTACCAACTTTGAAGCAATGGCTAAAGTATTAGCGATTGCTTTTGGGAGTAATAAAAAAGGCAAAGAAACTAAAATCCAGAATGAAAGTCAGCTGAGAATGGCTCTGGAAAAAATGAAAGGGTAAGGGAGAGAATGGCGGACATCGAGAAAGCTGTTGTTGAGACTAAGCTTAAGGTAGATTCTAAGGAATTAAAAAAGTCCTTTGACGAGATAGAGACAAGCCTTAAAAATATAGAAGCCTTAAAGAAAAAGGCAGCTAAACAGAACCTGTTCTCAGAAGGTGATATAAAAAGGTCACAGTTAATTGGTAAAGAGATTAAGGAGGCCTTTAATAATTATAACGGCAATCTTTTAAATAAAAGTATGTCGCAAGCCCTTAGTAATATTTCAGGACAAACTAAGGCTTTAAATAGACAGCTCAAAGCTATACAAGCTTTCTATACCGGTCTACCGGCTATGATTAATAAAGCTGAACTGACTGGTAAACGCACTAAGCTAATGTATAGTGGAGCGGATGCTGAAATTTTCCAGCAGGCTAAGACAGCCGCCGCACTGGAAAATATGCAAAAGACAATAAAGTCTTATCAATTATCTCAGCTCGGTATTAGTAACGAAACTCAAAAATATGCTGAACGTTCTCAACAATTAAATCAGTATCTGGGCGTAACCCAGTTAAGGTTAATGGCCAATTATGCGGCTATTAACGCAGTCACAAATGGTCTCAGGTCTGTTCTTAATTATACGGGTCAGTTTAATGAAGAATTAAAGCAGTTGCAGGCCATATCGGCTGTTTCCGACACCGGCTTAAAAGGTTTAAAAGAAACTATTTATGAAGTAGCCAATGCGACCAAATTTAATTCCTTAGAAGTGGCTAAGTCCGCTACAGTATTAGCTCAAGCTGGTTTGAGTGTATCTCAAATTAAAGAGACCCTTCCGGCCATTGCTAAGCTTGCTACAGCAACAGGTACAGACTTAGCTACCTCCACGGATGTTATTACTTCTACACTTAATATTTACAGTCTTCAAGTAACAGAGGCAACTCAGGTAACTAATGCCTTAACAACTGCAATGAATGAATCTAAAGCTGATATTGCCGGATTCCAGACTGCTATTCAGTATGCAGGTAACTTTGCGGCTCAACTGGGTATGTCCTATGAAGAGACAGCCGCTGCGATTGCTGCCGCTACCCAAGCTGGTATTAGGTCTAAATCTATGCTTGGTACTGGCTTAAGAGCAGTATTGACAGAGTTTTTAAAACCTACAGATAAGTTAGTAACTCAACTAGGAAAAGTTGGACTAACTTTAAGTGACATTGATGTTAGAACTAAAGGCTTTACAAACGTATTAAAGACTTTAAAAGATGCTGGTTTTGGAGCTGCTGAGGCTTTTCGAGGAATGGAAAGAAGAGGTGCTGCTTTCTTAGTCGCCTTGATTAACCAAGTTGATTTTATCGGTCAATTAAGGGAGAGAATGGCTGGTAGCACAGCGGCTATGAAGGCTAATGAAACTCAGATGGAAGCTCTTACTAATCAATGGAAGAACTTTAAGTCTATCTTAGGAAATATTGCTTATGAAGGGTTAGAGCCTATAATTGAACTTTTGAGTAAATTACTCAAGACTATAAATAGTTTTATGTCTTCAGGATTAGTAGGAATTATAGGTTCAGTTTTATTTGGTACAATAACCGTTGCTGGAACAACCAGCTTTGTTTCTTTGATAATAAAGAGCCTAGGTACTATTTCTAGTTCTATAGTAAAGCTCGGAAAATCTTTGGAAGTTATGCAAAGATACAGTAGAATGCACGGAGTATCAACGGCAGTTACAGGCATCTCCGCTATTTTTACTAAACTTCCTCTGGGACAAGTAACAATGTTTGCAGCTGCTATATCTGCACTCATAACTACTCTTGGTATGGCTGCAAGTGCAATGGGTTTATTTACAAGTGAATCTGATAAAGCAAAAGCTAAGCTTGAAGAATCCTTAGGTGAATTGGATAAAGCTCAGCAAGGTTATAGTACACTGCAAAATATGCTTGACCGTTTTTATGCAAATAGACAGAAGCTGGATAATCAGGCAGAAAGAAATATTTTCGTCCGTGAGATTATTACAAGGATTCCTGAGGCAAGCACTGTAATAAAAGATGCGACTATATCTGTAGACGAACTGGAGAAAGCCCTTCATAAACTGAACGATATAAGGCTAGATAAGTTAGTTAATGAAACTAAAAAAGTGGCTGAAGCTACAAAACAATCTTTGTTTGCTGATACTGCTGAGAATTTATCTAACATAATTTCAAACGGTTGGTTCGGTTCTTCAAGTGAAGGGTTACATAATTTATTAGGCTATATAACGAATTTGAAAAATTTGATGCCTGAATTAGAGACTAAAAATATTAGCATTGAATTAAGCAAGGCATGGGATAGAAGACTAGGCTTTGGTTCTACCGATATGAGTTCTAAAAGATTAACTTCTGTTCTTATTGAAGAAATAAGAAAGGCTGCCGAAAAGAGGTATCCAGAAGAATCTTCGAATCAAGCAAGTTATCTTAGAAATACTGCTGAGCTTATTAAGGATAATGAAGAATTTAAACAGCTTTTAAATGATATAGCCGATAATATAGAAGCTGAAGCTAATCTTATTTCGGCAGCAACCGCTAGAGGTGTTAAAGCTGAATTTAGTGACGAAATCTCTCAGATAATGAAGGACACTCAAAGCTCAATCGCTGATGCTGCCAAGGTTCAAGAAGACGTAAATAACTCTCTAAGGCTTGGAATTGATTTGAGTAAGGAACAAGTTGAGGCTGTAAAAAACAGCAGTTCTAGTCTAGAGGAAATGCAAAAAAGACTAGACAGTCTTAAAAATGTAAAGACCACAGCCGATTTAGCTGCTTTCTTTGGTATAAAAGAATCCGATTTAAAAATTAGACTTAGTAATATGCGGGAGGAAAACCCGGAGCTGAGAAATGTCTCTGATAAGGACCTTGTTACTAGAATAGTTGGACAGATGACTACAGAGTTCTCTGGAGCTATTAGTCGTTTAATTGAAGCTATGACAAGCTTAGAAGATACTATCGCTGCTAATTCTCAACTAGACAGAGCCTCTCGTAATGCCGCATCTGAAACTTCGAGAATAATATCTCAAAGGATTAATTCATTAGGTGGTATTCCTGCTGCTGAATTGGCTAAGGAAGAGAAAGCTATCAAAGACTTAATAGATGAATATAGAAGTTATGCCAGAGCCGCTGCCGGACTTGGTAATTTGGAAGAAGGAGTGGCTCTTACTCCGGAGCAAAAGAAAGCTGAATCTCGTATTAATATGCAAATTGACGTATGGGAAAAGAAATTAACGTCTACGTCTAGTAACTTAATTGCTAAAATTGATACTACCAGTATGCGTATGGATTACTTCTTTAAAATGCTTAAGGCCAATATTGAAGAAGCTGACGCTGCCTATAACAAAGCTATAGCCAATATGAATAAGCAGGTCAATATTCAACAGGGTATAGTTACCGGAGCCGAGAGATATTATGGCTCTGGAAGTGTAATATCTTCCGTAGAACAGCAACGTTTAACTGACCTTCAAGAAGCTAATCTAGCGAAGGAAACAGAGGTTTCAGAACGGCTTTATAAACGATATGAAGAAATCTTAGAGACCTTGAGAAATAACCCGATGTATTCAAATATAAAGGGGGATTATTTCAGTGCCTTAGAAAGGTATCAAAGAGCTCAGTCTTCTGGTAGTGCCGTAGAAATTGAAGCTGCCTATAGAAATCTAAATCGAGTATCTGATACATATAATAAATTTGCTAAACAGGAAACAGATTTAGAAAAATCTATGTATGATTTGAAGGAGACTATAGACGCAAATAACGCCACTTTGGATTATATTAAAAAACAAGGTGAGATGAGTGGTATGGGACAGATAACCTCGGGATTTAATTATGGTATTCAGTCCTATAGAGATGAGGTAAAAAATCAGGGATTATTAACTTTAGGAGAAACTACTGCCAGTTATACTAAACAAAGTGTAGACGCATTAGACTCTAGTTTGTCTGAAATGTTCTCTAACATTTTGAGCGGTTCAGCAAAAGCCGGAGATGCCTTTAAAAGTTTCGGCCAGACAGTTATAGCTACTTTAAGGGACATTGCTGTTCAAATGGCTGTTAAACAAGGCTTAAATCTTCTCTTTTCTGCATTCGGATTTGGAACCGGGGGTGGGGAAAGTCCTACGAATTTGTTAGCCCAAATCCCCGGGTTTGGTAAAGCCCAAGGCGGTCTAGTAGTTGGTCCTACTCCTAATCGAGATTCTGTTTTAACAAAGCTAATGCCGGGTGAATATGTTCTTAAAAAGTCGGCCGTTGACACCATTGGTAAAGATTATCTGGATAATTTGAATAATAATTCTAATGGAATTATTCAAGGTTCTAAAGAAGAAATGGATTCGTCTTTAGCTGCAACATCGTCTGATTCAAATTCTCCAACACCAAACGGAATAGTAAACGTATATGTTGTCGCCCAAGACCAGCAACAAGGTATGTCTCCAAACGATGTTTTGGTTACAATTTCAAACGATATTCTTAAAGGTGGTCAGACAAAACGATTGATTAAACAGGTAGCAGTCGGAGGTATATAGTGGAAAATTTTGATAATTTTATGATGCATTTAGTAAAGGCTGAATATCAACCTAACGGTTTTTCGGTAAACTTTGGTGGCGGATATTCTTTTGATACAGATGGTGGTTATCCTCCTCTTAAAAAGTTTACATTGACTTTCAAAGGATATAGATACTACACTAAAATTGTAAATGGTGTCGAAGTTGTTGACCATGAAAAAAATAAGGATAAGAATAATATGGCTGCTTTGGAAGATTTTTATTTGCGCCATTTAACTTATAAAAATTTTGAATATAACAGCCCTATTTATGGAAAAGTTATAGTCAGATTTTCTGAACCTTTAAGTATTCCTGAGGGATATGAAAGTGGTCATGGAGTATTGAAGGATTTTAACGTTATATTGAAGGAAGTATTTGCATGACTCTACTTATTCCTGAAGAACATAAAGAAGAAAATCTTAAACTTTCGGCAGATGCATACGTTGACCTGTTCCACATCCAACTTCGTAATGGCTCTAACTTTTTTATTAAAGCTGGAGACCCTGTTTTTTGGAACGGGAATGACTGGGAGAGTCTACCTATTTCTCTTAGCGGTTATGATATAAAGTCTGATTCAGAGGTGTCTCGGCCAAAACTTCAAGTTGTTAATCCAGAAGGAGTTTTTTCAAAAATTATTCTTGATGGAGACTTAGATAAAGCTTTTTGTTATCGTTACCGGGTTCTTCGCCGAGATATTGACCAAAACCGTCCGGTTTATCAAATGCTGATGTGGATTATTTGGACTGCAACTTCTATCAATAAGCATTATGTTGAGTTTGAACTGCGTAATCCTATGGACGGTAATAATTTTTATATTCCGGCGAGGCAGTATCTCCCTCCGGAGTTTCCAGCTGTAACATTTAGGTAGGAGAATTTAAATGCCTATTATAAAATATCCGACCGAAGAAGTTTTTAGACAGTATGTAGGAATAGATTTTAACCATGGAAGTACAGATTGTTATGGGCTTATTCGTAGAGTATATTCAGAAGTATTTGGAATTATACTTACTGACTATGCTCGTCCTGATGATTGGTGGAACCATAGTGACGAATATAATCTCTACATGGACAATTATGAAAGCGAAGGATTTAGAATCGTAGATTCTGACCTTATTCGTAATTGGGAAGTTGGGGATATTATTTTAATGGCTATTCAATCTACTGTTCCCTGCCATGCCGGTATCTATATTGGGGAAGGTAAGATATTACATCATTTTTACGGGCGTAAATCTTCTATTGAAAATTATTGTAGAATATGGAAGAATACCACTACAGGAGTAATTAGGCATAAAGATTTAAAGATTGATAGGCCTATGGAAAAAATGGAGTTGTCAGAAGATGCTAGAATCAAGTCTTTTATGTTATTACAGCAAGAACGGTCCAGAACGCGGGGGGATAATAACTAACAGAGGTCCGCAAGAATGTGAAAATGTTTGCGAAAATCCCTACGGGGGTTTCGAAATGAGCTTTGAGGACCAAGACAAGTTGGATTCACCCGATGTTGTTGGAACATTTCATACTCATCCGGGGGCTTCAGCCAACCTTAGCTTTGAGGACTATGAATCTTTTATGGGTTATCCTAAATTAACTCACTACATTATTGGCCAAGATGGTATTCGCTCCTACAAAGTTATAAATGGAGCATTAGTTAATGAAGGTTAAGATTTTTCTACATGGTCATTTACGAGATAAAATTGGAAAAGATTATCTTGAAGAAGATGTAAAAACAGCCAGAGAGGCTTTAAGTAGACTGGACTTTTGTCTATCTAAACTAGGAAGACCTCCGCTTTCCTTAGGTAGGTGGAAAGTGGTTGTTAAACATTATGAAACTAAAGAGAAACTATTTGGGAGTCTTAGGCATAATATTATTCATGTTTATCCAAGGTTTTGCACAGCCAAGAATGTATTTTCTGCTATTGGTAATACTATTGTTGCGGCTATGAAGACAATGGGAGGAATAGTTACAGGTCGTATTATATGGGATAATAAAGGTTTTATGAAAGACCTTACTCGATTAATGGGGGGAGTAACTGAACTATTTGGGTTAAGCCCGGAAATGAATACGTCTGAAGAAATAGAGAATAATTCTAAGTATTTGGGAACTATTGGCAATACAGTTGTTGCCGGAACCCGAATCCCATTTGGGTATGGCCTATATAAAGTTTCTGGACATTTTATTTCTTATAATGTATCATCTACAACCATAAGGGTATTAAGCAAGGAGTAGCTATGAAAGTAAAAGTTTATTTTCACGGGCATTTACGAGATAAAATAAAAAAAGAATTTATTACTTTAGAAGCTGAAACTGCCTATGATGCTCTTAAAGCTATTGCCGTAAAGTATCAGAAAGACCTGAAAGCTCCGCTCGATATTGGAAGATGGAAGATAAGAATAAAAGGATATGATTCTAAAGAATCTTGGTTTGTTCCTTTATATACTTCAGAACTACATATATATCCTTTATTTAAGGCTGCTAAATCTAACTGGGCTATGGTTGCCGTCGGTGCTGCCTTGATGGTTGTCGCCCCTTATCTAGCAGGTGCCGCAGCTTTTGGACTAGGAACAGCTTTTATGGGGACTACTGTCGGAGGTGCTTTAGGTTCTTTTGCTTTAACAACAGGTATCGCTTTAGTTTTATCCGGCGTAATGAACCTATTGTTTCCTACTCCGACTTTAAACACTTCTGAAGAAGCTTCGACAAATTCGAAATATCTAAATGGTTCTAACGCAAATACGGTCGCTGCCGGAACCAGAATCCCATTCGGATATGGCCTATTTAAAGTAGCCGGTCATTTTATATCTTATAATATTTCGTCAACAACAATAAAGGTTATAAACAGCAAGGAGTCCAGCTGATGATAGGTGCCTTAATAAGAGACAGACTTATTTATGAAAAATCTAAGCTTGAGGCTCAGAAGGCAGAAGAAGCTAAAAAAGCAGCTCGTACCATTAATCTTGACGATACAATCGACCAAGCTGAAATTGTTCTTGGCCTTTGTGAAGGAGAGATTGAGGGGTTGGAAAATGGAGCAAAAAGTTTTTATGTCAGTGATACTCCTCTTCAATCAGCTGGTGGGGATGACAACTTTGAAGAAGTGGCTCTTGAACTATTTCCCGGTTCTGGAGCTAATGAAGAACTCTATTATTTCCTCGGTGGCGCAACAAGAAGTACAAGTGTAGGCGTAGAATTATCTCACGATGTTCCTGTAGTCAGACAAACTCAAACAGGAGAACTTGACTTTATAGAGATTCGTTTGGTTGTATCAGCATTAATGTTTCAAGGTAAAAAAGGACCGGGAGCGAGCAGTGTTGAAATAAAGGTTGAATACAGAGCTATATCTGATGAAAAATGGTCCAATATTACTGGAGAAGATTTACCGATTATTTTTACTGGTAAAATATCTGGTAATGTGGTTCAAGAATTTAGGATTGAAGTAGAACGAAAAAATGAGCCTTATGAAATTAGAATAACTAAAATGTCTCAAGACGGTAATAATTCTACAACTTTTAATACCGTTAGCTGGGAATCGTTTCAAGAAGGATTTGTTACTCCTAGAGAATACCCTTATACGGCTTTAGCTCATATTCACCTACAATATTCTAATCAGTTGACAAGTGTTCCGTCATTTTATGGTATTTATAAACTAATCCGTATTCGTGTTCCTTCCAATTACAATCCCGAGACGAGGGAATACACCGGTGAATGGGATGGTACATTTAAAATTGCTTGGTCAGATAATCCGGCTTGGTGTCTGTATGATTTTGTAATGAATGACCGTTATGGCGTAAATGCTTATTCTACGGTTACGTTGGATAAATGGGATTGCTATGAAGCAGGTCAATGGTGTGATGAGTTAGTAAACGATGGTCGTGGAGGAAAACAGCCCCGTTATACCTGTAATCTTCTTCAAACCGAAGCCACGAATGGACGAGAATTTGCCGTTTATTTGGCAAGTTTATTTAATGCTGTTCTGGTTGAGGAATCTGTCGGATACCTTCGCCTGTTTGTAGAAAAGGACGCTGACGCAGTCTTCTTATTTACGCCGGAAAATATAACCGAAGACGGTTTCTCGTATAGTTTTACTTCTCCGGAAAACAGATATAATGACATTAAAGTTTCATTTACTAATCCGGAAATGAACTGGGAATCGGATACCAGAAGAATCTATAACCAAGATGACATTGATAAGAATGGGCGCGTTACTTATGATTTCGCTGCTGTTGGATGTATCCGTGAAGGCGAAGCTATGCGACGTGCCTATTATAAATTAATTACCTCTCTTACTGAAAAGATTACTGTTACTTTCTCTACAAACAGACAGGCTCAATGCTTATCTAATTTTGATATTATCTTGATAGCTGACCCCGTATTGGGTTTCTCTATACCGGGAAGAATAAAAAAATTGAGTGAAGATAGAAAGACAGTTTATCTTAGAGACAGCGTTTACCTTGAAGCAGGTATCGGATATAAGATAACCTTTAATCTTCCGGACGGGTTATATGAGACCGAAATTAACCCTGTTTCCGGTTCCGGTAGTTTGTATGAATTTACAGTTACAGATGCTCTCCCGGACAATCTTCCGGAATTAGCTACTTTCACAATCCATGGTTCTGATAAAACTGGTACTCCTAAACCTTTCCGAATTGTTTCCATATCCGAGGGAGACAATGCTGACGTTTATACAATAACGGCCTTGGAGTTGAATCGTAATAAATGGGAAGCAGCTGACAATATGGAATTTGAAGGAATGGGAGATTATTCAGGTCTTCCTTCCATATCAGAGATTCCGCATATATTAGACGCTTCTTTTTATCTTAACTATAATAAGGTTAATAACGAAACCGAATTGTATATCACTGCTACATTTGACCCTACATATCCTTATTATTCCGGCGGCCTTGTTGTATATAGTAAAACGTCGGGAGATGAGGCATGGATAAAGAGAGAAGTTGTAAATAACAACATTATTATCGACCATCCGGCAGGGGTTTACCAGTTTGTTATTTTACCGTTATCCACAACGGGGATAACGCCGTCTTTTGAGACAGCTCCTATATTTACATACGAGGTCGAGGACGTGTTCGATTATCCGTCCAACGTTAAAAATTTAAGAGTTTCTCGTTCAATCAATGGTGTTCAACTTACATGGGACCCAGTAGAGGATATTGATTTATCCGGATACGAGATAAGAGAAGGAACCGATTGGGATACCGGAGAAGTGATAACAACCGGCTTTATGGGAACTTCTACCTTTGTTGCTCTTGAAGACAGTAATACTCATCATTATATGGTTTGCGCTCAGAACTTCTTAGGTATATATAGCTTAATTCCTGCATATATATCCACAAGTGTTTACAATCCTGAAGACGTTCCGGCTTTCTATGCGACGGTATGCCAAGACAGAGTAAGGTTCGATTGGGAACAAGTCCCGGGCGTGGACATCGAGTATGAAATCAGACAAGGAAATAATTGGAGCACCGCTATAAAGGTTGCGAAAGTTAAGGGTAACAACACCACTGTTCTTTTGCCTGCTTTAAGTGACGTTGTATATGCAATTAAAGCTGTTTCCCCAGCAGGTCTATACAGTGTAAATCCTCGATATGCCCGTCCGGATATGGAACTGTTCTCAAACAGAAACATTATTCTGGAAGTAGACAATGCTGCTGAAGGTTTCCCCGGAATTACTTATGGTTTTGAACCTTTATCGTATGTAGACAAATCTTTGGTTATGAAACAGGAAGTTACCCGTGCCGAGCACTATTTCCCGGTTGGGTTAAGGAAGGTAACTCGTGCGCGTAACTGGTTCGATACAGAGGCTTTCTCGTATGGAAATCGCTTAACGTGGAATGACCTTCATTATAGATATTCGTCAACTGAAGCACATATTTCTTGGATTAACTCCAAGGAACTGGACGCTGACGGGGACATTGAAATAGTAATTATGAAATATCGTGAGCCGGAAAACTATGAGGGTTTATACGGATTTCCTTATAATGGATTTACTAATGATATAGCCGAAAAGATATATCCAGATGTTGAAACAAATATAAGCTATACTGATTCTCATATTACTAAAGGTTTATTACTGCATAACAATACATACCTAGAATATAGCGGTATGGTAATACCTGAAACCTTCAATTTAACCTTTAAATTGAAGATTACCGACCAATCGGAAAAGAACCTTAACTTAGTCACATTGTACGGAACGAATACCTATTTGAAGGTTTATATGTTTGACGGTCAGCTTTATTTAAGAATGTCTGACCATAAGGATATTATTATTCCTTATAAAACCGCTACGGCTTTAGACTTTTTAACAATTTCAATAAGCCAGACAGCAACAGAAAGAACCCTTTACTTTTATGCTGATTATGGTAATTATGAAAATTATAAAGTTATTGAAGCCTCCCCGGTTGGTGCTTTTTCACAATACTTTATCAATAGAAAATTAGGAGAATATAATGAGAATGTCGGGTAAATTTCGTGGACGTTTAGTCAACCATAAAACTGGTGAAATTATTTGCTGGGAAAAGCACAATAAGGTAGTAAAAGCTGGCTTTAACTGGGTAGCGAGCCTTATGTCGGATATGACAGTTAGAATGGCTCCTATTTCTCATATTGCATTCGGAACCGGAAGTAATGTAACAGTCGATTCTATGATTGCTTTGGAGAACGAGGTTTATAGAGCACCAGTAACTTCTAACTGGAATGAGACCACAAGAGAATTAACTTTCACAGGAAGTATCCCCAAACAATCAGGGTTAAATGTTAATATTACCGAAGTAGGTTTATTTAACGCCGAAGCTGGTGGAACTATGTTCGACCGAGCTACATTTTCACCAAAGGGTATTGATGAAGACCTGTCTTTTGATTACACGTTTATTATAACCATTACTGAGTAATCTACAGAGGGAGAATCCTAATGGAAGAGACAAACGAATTAGGCGAAGTATATAACTGGGAGTTTGTCCCGGCCAAACTTACATCGTGGGACGATGCAGGTAAACAGTGGGATTCTACAGGTGCTAACCAACCGTGGGATACTTTTGGTAATGAAGGCGGTTGGGTAGTAAGTACGAAAAGAACTCTTAATTTAAATACGGAAACCGAATCGCGCCTTGACCGATTTACTAAAGAATACCTGTCTCTTATAGACGCTGCTTTCAATAATGAGAAAGTTGTTATGAATGATGTCGAGTTTCTGGACGGGGGCTTATCTCTCGATGAGATAAGAGAAATGGCTAAGAAGGGAACTCCTATTGAATATGAAGATGCCAGACCATTGGTGGCCGGAGAATATACTTATCAAAAGGCTATTGTCGGTATTCGTATGAGAACCTATAACCTTAATACTAAACTTGGTTTTTATAAAGCGAAACTAAGTATTGACGTTGAGGATATTGTAGACCGTGGAACTGTTGAAGTAACAAGCACCGACCCAGCTAATCCGACTAAAGTTTCTTATCATAAGCTCTATTATAATGTTCCGGAAGAAATTATGTTCAATATTACAGAATTTACAGAGCCTTGTACAGTTGAAGTATTGACTAAAACAGAAAAAGAGTTTACCTTTATGTTAAAGTCCACTGTAAACAAAGATACATACGTCACAGGAAAAGTAAGCTGGCTTGCGACGGGGTATTAACCAATCAGCGAGGAAAAGAATGGCTAACGAGAAAAACTTACCTAATATTACTGGCGATGAGACCATTGCTAAAACATGGAGGCGCTTATTAACCAGAGATAGAAATACCTCCAACTTCTTTTCCGGAGACGATTTTACAACTGACCAAGACCCTGTTCAAGATGTCGGAAGACCTAACTGGAGGACGGATTTAAACCGCCTGTTTATTTTTAATGGTACAGACTTTATCAGTCTGTGGGATTATTTAACTCCTCAAGAAATTGCCTATTCTATTGAACATCCCGATGTCCCTGACACAGTCCAGGACGTGAAAGCGATTCTGGACCTGCTTGTGAATCGGAACCTGCTTAATACAGTAACTATGCCTGCGGTGTCTCAAAAATATATCGGGAACGGAACAACTACAGAATACGACCTTGAAAGATATACGAGTAATAAGAATACACTTTATGTATTTATTGACGGCGTGAAACAAGTTACGGATACCTATGAATTAGCTTCTGATGGTATGTCAGTTATCTTTAATCAAGCTCCTAATAATGGAGAAACTATTGAAATACTCCAACTAGCATCTTTGCTTGAATATGATTACTCTCCATTTATTAAAAAATTTACTGCTGAAGAAGGGGTAACAGAGTTCGACGTTGGTTTCCCTATTTTAAATAAGGACAGCCTTATAATAGTTCATGCTGGAAAAGTATTAATGGATGCTGACTGGGAAATTCTCCCGGACGGTCATACTGTAAAATTTATTATGGAACCGGTAGTAGGACAAGAGATTGTTATTAGGTCCATATTTAAGACCTCTTATGTAACTGTATCCGCGAACTCAATCGGGACTGCTGAGTTGAAAGATGGAGCTGTTACGGCAGCTAAACTCGCAACAGCCATTCCTGTAGATATAAACAACGTCGCTGACGGGTCTATAACCACTGCCAAGTTAGCCAACTCGGTGATTGACTCTACTAAATTGGCTAATAACGCAGTAATTACTTCTTCTATCGCAGATAAATCCGTTACAAAAGAGAAGTTAGCCGATAACGTCGCAACATCACTTTTAGGAACGGAGAATGTTTCAACCGGAAACATTGCTCCTAAGTCTATTACTGAAGATAAATTAAGTGATGATTTAACTACTGTAATAGCTAATCTAACAACCAGAATTACGGCATTAGAAGCGGCAATAACGAATAAGTAAGGAAAGGCCTATGAATCTTGATTTTAATAAGATAGTAGAATACATCGCCAGTGGTAATCTAACCGTACTTATTCTAACCTGCATTATATTAATTTTGGTTGCTTGGATAAAATATGAAGATTCTATCAGACGATTACTTTCATATCTCAGGTATGACCTCTTCGACCGTAATAAGGAAGAGGTAGAAAAAGAACGTAATGCTTTCGATATTCGCAATGACTTATTCATGAACCGAATAAGTCTTAAAATTATAAAAATTGAATCTCTCCATCTTTCAAAAGACGTTGGAAGAAACGCTCTTTATCATTATTTGGTAAAGACTATGTTGTCTATGTTAAGAGATAAGTTCACGGCTGATTTAACGGCTTACAAAAACGGCGATTTATCTAAAGAAAAGTTCTGTAGCTACTATCTTTACCATAAACAGGGTATAGAAAATTTTAAAATTGAATATTCAAAAATAATTGAGGAAAAGCTGAAGAAAGATGATTGGAGCGACGAAAATATAGCTTACGTTATCAATATGTTTAACCAATGGTCTTCGTCCTATTTTGAGCTCTTGGCTGAGCTTATTTCTACTTGTAAAATTCCAGATAGTGTAATAATGTCTTGGTGGGTCTTCTTTTATGAGATATATATTACACTCGAAAAATTTAGTATCTCTATTAACGGAAGAATCACCGGTAATACTTTTGAAAAAATAAAGATAGGAAAACCTAGGTAGAAAACTAAGATAGAGAATCGAGACGGAGAGCCAAACAATTTAGACAATTTGGAGGAAGCATGGCCAATAACGACGATATTACAGATTACAATTACCCTAACATTGAACCTACTGACTATATTGATGAATCTTTACCCAATATATTGGCCAGAGATGATGCTTCCAAACATGGGTTCAGGCGTGTTTCCACTTTCCCGACTGTGACTACGGCCGACGTTGGTATGAAGGTATATATGATGGGACGTGGGAACTTTCAGTTAATTTCAGCTGACCCCGAGCCCCAATGGAAACAACTGTCCGAAGACAATCGTAATCCTGCTTATACAGATTGGGTGAAGGACAACTATCAACCCCTTAGTAAAATATTGACCACTCTTTCAAAATTAAAAGAAGCCCAGCAAGCAGTCCCTTATTTTAACGGGCCGGAAGATATGCAAGCTGTCACGATTACTAGATATATGCTGGCTCTTTTTGAGGCTACGGATGACGCTGAGGTCAGGGAACTGCTTAACTTAGGTTCGGCTGCAACCATTGACGTTCCTATTGATGGAAAATACATTGCAGACGGGTCTATCACAATGGATAAGGTCAGTACCCAATTTAAACAATCTTTAGGCTGGACTACTGGCGATGCAAAGTTGACCTTTAAAAAAACGGCTGATGAAGGTTGGATAATGCTTGATGACGGCTCTATTGGTTCTTCTGCTTCCGGAGCAACAACACGGGCTAATTCCGATACCTATGACTTGTTTATGTTAATGTGGGACATTCCTTATTGTGAAATCCAGACCTTCTCCGGGACCTCTTCCACGAAGACAACAGCAATCCAAGATTGGTCTGCAAATAAAAGATTGGTCTTGCCAAAGTTCTTAGGTCGCGCCATCGCCTGCGCCGGTCAAGGTTCCGGATTAACGAAACGGTCGCTTGGTGAATCGTTGGGAGAGGAGAAACATACGATGACTGTTGAAGAACTAGCAGCACATGACCACGATTTAAAGAATAAGGTCCCCGTTTATTCTGATAGGTACACAGGAAACTTTACATTCCACCGTGACGGTCACAATCTTTATCAAAGAGGACAGGAGCCGGATATATCTATGGGTACAGCCGGAGAAAGTAAACCGTTTAATGTTATGCAACCAACCGTTTTTGTGAACGTAATGTTAAAGCTTTGATACTGTCGATTAACTAGTTCCGATTAACTAAAGCTTCAGCATCACATTTACGAATGTGGTCGGCTGCATTGTGTTATGGCCTGCATTACCTCCACCGCCAGCTTCAGCGGTACCGGCATAGTAATCGTCCTCTTCTATGATTGTATGTTCATCGGTGCGCCCGAGTCTGTTGTATTGCCTAGAGCCTACCCAATAAGCAATTCTGCCGTTCTTACTACCGACGTTGGATTGAATTGACACCAAATCCCCGTGATTATGGCGCGGGAGCTGATTAATGCCTAAGACGGTGTTCTCCTCTCCCAACGATTCACCAAGCGACCGTTTCGTTAATCCGGAACCTTGACCGGCGCAAGATTCTAATTCAGTGTTGACTTTCTTACTATTTAGTATATCCTAAAGTAAGGAGGTAGCCATGAACTTATCAGATAATTTTACACTTGAAGAATTTACTTACTCTTCAACCGCTGAACAAAGAGGGATAAACAATAATATTCATGACCCAGAAACGATTATACCTAATGCAAGAGCTTTATGTCAAAAAGTTCTTCAGAAAGTAAGAGACCATTTTGGGCCTATTGTTATTTCTTCTGGTTATAGTAATGCCCAGCTCTGTTTGGCCTTAGGCAGGAAGACGACAAGTCAACACGCACTGGGACAAGCTGCGGACATAATCTCGAACTCGGTACCGAATTATGACCTTGCAGTATGGATAAGAGACCACCTTGAATTTGACCAGCTTATCTACGAAGTCCGTCGTCGGGGCTTATCTAAAGAATATTATGATTGGGTTCACGTCAGCTATAAAAGAGAGGGACGGAATCGGAAAGAAGTTCTTTTCTCCCCTCCGGAAAAAGGCTACAAAACCGGTTTGCCGGAGACGAGCTATGTCTAGTCCTGTAAAATATCTTATTTTGGTAATAGGCGTAATCGTTGTCTATGCCGCCTTGGTAACGCACGACCTTAATAGGACCGAAGAAAAGTTGGCTGAAAGGGATGAATATATTACCAAGCTAGAATCTAATTTAAATTATATTAGTAATCAATTAATATTGGTACAAAAGGCAGCCGAGGAGAGAGAGCTTGAGTATCAGCAAATAGATGCTGAGAAAGAGGCACAAGAAAAAGAGTTGGAAAAAATAAAGGAGACCGACGATGATAGTAAAAACTGGCTTCTTCAAGTTATTCCTGCTGCTGTCGACAATACTATTCCTTACTAGCTGTACAAGGGGCGAGAAAATCGTCCCTGTCACAATCTCGGCTAATCTTCTGGAAGAGTGCCCGGTTCCGAAAAGAACCCGCTACAGGAATGATTATTTAAGAAAATATACAGTGGATTTACATAAAGCACTTTTAAAGTGCAACGCCGATAAGAGAGCAATTAAAAAGGAACTGGGTTATTGACCTAGTTCCTTTCTTAGTCTTGGGAGACTAAACGTTTCTAACCTATGTAATTATTGGAAAGTATCGAACAACATCCACATACTCTTCAGAATACCTTAGTCTACTTCTTTAGAAATATCCACATAAGTATCAAGAAGAGGAATACTGTCTTGGTACGCTTCCAGTTTACTAGGATGTAGGCAAAAGTCAATAGCTTTCTTAAGTAAAGGAACACTAACACCAATATTTTTAGCTTGAATATAAATGTCTCTAATATCACATGAGATGGTATTCCTCTCATTCAAAAGTCTATCATAATTAGCAAAGAGTTCCTTAACCTTTTCAATATTCTGTTTTTGGTCTTCACTCAAATCCGTCATTTCTCTTGGCCGGTACATTTTACAAGCGAAGGGTATTCCAAGTAAATCTGACAAATACTCATAATCAGCCTGTGCCTGTCCGTCATAACCTTTTTCAAGATATACCTTCAAAGCTTTGCTAAACATCCCCTTTGGCAAGAAAGATGAGATATGATTCTTTACGTCGACCATGTCTTCTTTAACTGCGTTTCTTTCATGCTCGAGGCTAAGAATTTCTCTCATAATATCTTTCAATCTATCTTTCTAAATTAGACCAGTATCAATTACTTCATTCATAGGTCATTCTCCTTTCTATTATTTGCATCTTCTATGGTAAAACCGTTAGGGTATCTTTTCCGAAGCTTTTCTGTGTTAATTCTCATGAGGTCTTCCAGCGAGCACCCTACAATATCGGCTGCCATAGTCAAATTCCATAAACTGTCAGCAAGCTCTGATTTAAAATGATTCAAATCAAAAGGTCTTTTGTAGAACAAATGCTTTTTAAAGACATCCATTGCCTCACTGGCCTCAGTTGTTAATCCAATGAGAGTATAGAGAAGACGGACATTATTAGAAAGTTCTGGTGTAATTTCCGCCCAGTCTTCTCTTCTCTCAGTTCTTCGACACTCTTCTGTATATTCTTCCGGTGTCATCTTAATTTCCTACAACCGGAATATTAGCCAGAATCTCATTTAAGCGGCTTTGAGGAACCGACTGCGCTACCGGTTGCGGTTCCGGAGCCGGAATCGGTTGCGGTTCCGGAGCCGGAATCGGTTGCTGTGCCGGTTGCTGTGCCGGTTGAACTTCCGGTTGCGATTCCTGCTGTAGTAAAGGTCTCAGGGGCATAGGAGTTGGATTATACGGGTCATTAACCGTTTTTGATTGCACAACAGGTTTATATGGCCCAGAGAACGGTTCCGGAGCCGGAATCGGTTCCGGTTTCTCTATATCGCTAATAATCCACACTGCTGGTTTGGTTGCCTCAGCTGGTTCCTTTTCCGGAGCCGGAGCTTGTTCCGGTTCCTTTTCCGGAGCCGGAGCTTGTTCCGGTTCTTTTTCCGGAGCCGATTCGTACTCCTTATATTCAATCTTATTCGCTTTGGCCGTACGAATGAACCTTTCAAGAGTCTCAATAATACCAGAGTTGGTAATTGTTTTCTTGGTATCATTATTTCGCATATTATCGTACATTGGACGGAGGAAGAAATAAGCCTTACTTACGTCTTCCATAAACTCAACTTCGTCCTTATAAATAGATTCTCTAACACGTCGTTCCAATTCAAGCTCGACGGCTGCATTATTAATAATTCTGAAGGCTTCCAGTTGTTCCTCTGTCAGCTTATCCATCTCAACTTTATATTCCATATTTAGTCTCCATTTCCTAATTGTACATAGTGGTCAGCTTCAATGTCTCTGTGAGATACCAAAATAACTTGGTTTATATATTTTGAAATCTTTTTAAGACAATTGGCTGTTAATTGTGCCCGGTCTTCTCTCATTGACGCGTCAATCTCATCTCCGATAAAGACACTAAACACTTTATGGGTTAAGACCTGTCCTAAGCCAAGTCTTAAAGCAAGGTTAATCATAGCCTGTTCCGAACCTGAGAACAGATTTATTTCTCGTCCTTCCACAAGAATATCGAAGTCAGGACTGATTGTAATCTCGTTAAACAATCCATCAGACATATCAGAAAGTAAATGAGAACTTACTTTCTGAAGAGACGGAAGAACATATCCCTTAATCTTAACTTTCATCTCTTTCAGATTCTCGGCAGCTTTCTTATAGCGACCTCCTTCTCTTGCAAATGTATCAGCCCTTTCTTTGGCTCTGTCATAATCCTCTTTTTTAGACTGCCAAAGTTTTATTTGCGTATCGTACTCTTGACATTGATGATACAGAAATGCTAATGCGTCCTTCTTTTGTTCCATATCTGTAAGCTTAAAATTAGCATATTTAACAGCTAAAGAATCATATTCATGCTTCTTACATTCATAGCTTGTTTTCATAGATTCATAGTTTACTCTATCCTTCTCATAAGCTAATTTGGTCTGTAAATCTTCAAGAGTGTAATTAGGAAGGTTGGCCATTTTAGCAGAAATCTCCGCTTCTTCCCTTTCCTTTTGGTCATACATATCCCAATCCCGAAGGAGATTGCTGGCCTCAACACCTTGTAAAATAGGTTTTACACATTCTTCAACCTTAGGAATTTTGTTAAATTCGTTTTGATAATTTATTAGCTGTTGTTGTCTTTGGAGACCGTCAAAAGAAAGTTTAGGTTCTTCAAATGGAGGGGGAGTAGGCTCTGTCATTTGACTGCTGAAGACATGACCGCATTTCGGGCACGTTTGTTTCCCGATATTAAACTTGGTCAGTTCAAGATGATAAATATCCCACACGTCCTTCTTTCTTTTTTCTTCATCCAGTTCTTTTTGCGTAAAGATAGGTTTTTCTTGTCTAGAGAAGAAATCCGTCTTTGCCAGATATTGTTGGTATTCTTGATAGGCTTTATTTTGCCTAATCATTTCTTCCAGTTCCGGACGGGTATATTTAGGCTTAACAGCATCAGCAAATTGAAGCAGCTTGGTCTCATACTCTTTTCTGAGCGTAATTGTGTTGCTAATCTCACTCGCTTCCACATTCCTGATTGTTTCGGAGTATTTATTGTCTGGATTCTCTGGTTCTACTGGTTCCTCCATAGATTGAAAAATACTATACTCTGTCAGTTCCATTTTACATTTTTCGTAATCTTGTGCAATTTGTAAAATAGGACGGTAACCCTCTGGCGCGACCGGCTCTTCTCCCGGGTCTATTAACAGGCCACGAATCGCTTTCTCTTCATGAGAAAATTCTAAAGCCTTATCATTGGTATATTTAATAAGCTTGTCAATAATCCCTATTCCCAACGTCTTATCTAACGCAGTCTTTCTTTCGGAAGGCTTCATATTTCCAAGACCAAGTATATCTAACTGGGCTGCATAATTTCCCATTTTATAAACATTATAATCATAACCAAGTAAGGATATAATCTTGATATTACATGGCTTAGTTCCTGTGCATAAGAGAGTTCCTTGACTATCATACAATTTACAATTCTTGGTAGTTCTCTCAATCTTGTAGTCTTTTCCTTTCACGCTCAACCAGACAGTAATAGATAAGTCTTTATAATCGTCGACTTTTCCACGAAGAGCTACACTGCCGAAAACCGCGAAGGACATATATTCTACCAGCAGGGATTTACCACAACCATTAGGACCGACAACAGCTGTCAATCCGTTTTCAAAAGAGATTATCTTTCCACCATGAATAGGACCTTTTTCAATATTAACCTGCTTAAACATTCTCAGCCTCCGACATCTTATTTTCTAAATACTGGTTATAGACCTCCTCATATAAATTAAGATTGTCTAAAGCTTCGTGCATAAGCTTTTCAATATCAAACGGTTCAAAGTCTACATTCAGGTCTATTTCTTCTTTAGTTTCCTTGGGCTCAATATACTTTGACATTTGAAGGCATATTGGTCGTGAAGGAAGTTCTTCTCCCTCTTGCAGTTTAAGACGGTAGCAACGACCTTTTGAAATACCAAGAGAAAGGTCATATTCATATTCAGCAAGCGTACAGGTTCTCATAAAAGTATTTGTCGGGTCTTCGGCAAAGGTAAGGGGCATTATACTTCCAACTACTGTTAAATTACCTTCTTGACGAGGACTGTGAATATGTCCACTAAAGACTTGTTGGTAGCACAGCTTTAACCACTTTAGGTCAGCTTCTTCAAAATGACCATAAATGGTATAACCCCTATGGTTATAATTAGTAAGAACTTGAGGAAGTTCTTCGCTTGAATAGTAGGGAACTAAAAGATGTTCACCTATAAAACGAGGTTCTTCTATAAATCTAAGATTATCATAATTTTTGCACAGTCTTTTCAATATATCAAAAGCCGATATTCTTTCCTTATCTTTAGACTGGTCATGGTTCCCTTTTATAATGTAGCAAGGGCAATAGTTATAGGCAAAATTAATTACGACATTATAGACCTTTATAAGGTCATCGTAGCTGACACAGAAAGAATCGAAAAGGTCTCCAAGAATAATTACCCCTTCCTTGTTCTTTTCTCTGCAAGTTTCAATAGCCTTTTCTACCTTACGGTTAAATTGAGCCAATAGGACTTCTTCACGAACCCCTTTCATTTCCAAAGGAATATCTCTGGAACGAAACTTACGTCCTATATGTACGTCGCCGATTAAAACAAATGGACTAGAATTATCAGATAAATTCATATTAATCTCCCAAGTAAAATCAATAGTGTTAGTGTCAGTGTTCTTCTTCCGGTCGGAGAAACAGGTTACAATGGCAATGTCCTGTTTCTTTAACATCCTCTTCCATAAGACTGCAAGGACATTCGTAATTATTCTCCGGATGTGCTTCACGTTCTTTTGGCGAAACACAAGGACAATACCCGTTACAGGCGTTTACTCTGGTAATAATTTTCTCTGCATGAGGACTAAGAATAAAGCCTTTCTTCTTAGCTATTTCTTGGTAATCTTCTAGAGTTAAAACATCTTTTTCCATTATTTTTCTCCCTTGTATTTTTGAGTGTATTTAATAAGTTCCATAACTTGAAATTTAACATCGGCTAATGCATTATGAGCGTCGTCCGATTCCAGTCTCAGTTCCGGAAGCGGTTCCGGAAACATAATACCCAACAGATAACTTCTCATATCTCTGGCCTTCCAGTATTTAAATGGATTTTGAAATCCATACATACGAAAATATTTATCTAGCAGGGTAAAGTCAAAGTGACTGGGCTTTGACCAAAAATGTTTAGCTGGGCCTTCAACTCTATTCCATCTAATAAAACTATTTATAACTTCTTTAGGATTTAAGGATTTCTTTGTAATCTCATCAAGGATTATCTTCCTCTTTGGATTCGATACCCACCAATTAAGGGTTTTTGCTTCCCAGAAGTATCCTTCCGGTAGCAATAGACAAGAATCAAATTCGGGACCGATAATTCCTTTCTCTAAATTGAACATAACAGCTGACAGCTGAATAACCCCGGCAGTAGCTATACTCGTACCGGTTGTTTCAACGTCGACCATAATATCGGTCCACTCTACCTTCTGATTATTTAAAGCTTCCATAATGTCTCCCAAGTAAAAAAGTAGCTTTATTTTAAAACGGTACTTCTGGAAAGTCAATATAAAAATGAATCATGTCTTCCCAAGTATAGTCACTCACCAAATCCTGATAATTAATGAAGTACCATTCTCTTCTCTCTGTACTGTAGATAAGATAGGCATAGTTTCCACCAGCTACGGCTATCTTATATCTCTCTGAAGCTTGAGTAGAGAAAAGACTGCCGGTTAGGCCTTTTTTACTGGTAGAGGTCTTTATTTCACAGAAATAAGTTATACCGTTCATAATTAACATTATATCACAAGGTTTTCGTGGAAGAACAACTTTCTTCTGACCTGTCCCCCAGCGGCCTTTATTGGCATCATAAGTATCAGAGAATCTGGCAACGTAGATATACTTACTTTTTTTGGACAACCATTTAATAATAAAATCCTCGGCTATCTTTCCGGCTTGGGACGGACTGATTTCTTTTCCGTTTATCAGCATCGTAGACTTTACCATAAATTTTCTCCTAACCAAGCGCCAATGCTGTCCACGTTCCTTCCCATGCTGGTCTAAAACGTCCACCAATTAAAAGCTTTGATTGGCCAGTTTCGTTAATTATTTTTGGAATAAGAACTTGTCCTCCATCAGCGTCCCTAACTTGGATGATGGGGTGCAAATGACCTATACCATGTTGAAACAGGAAATAACCCTCACTGTCCAGATTATCGTATGTAAAGGTTTGTGAAATCACGTTACCACTTACTACAATATCTGATATGAGTATCTTTCCTACCAAATAGTATTCCAAGTCCCCTTCCTTTTCTTTATAAGGAAGGACAAAGGTATCAGGCGTGCTACCGTCTTCGCCACCGATTTTTTCGTACAAAGCGGCCCACTCTGTTTTGGATACCTCTGTGTTCGGTACGCTGATACGCAGAGTTCCTGCTGGAGGTTCGGCTGAATAAGAAGGGATGGTGCTTCCTATCCGGTCGTAAAAGAGTTCAAAATCTTTTAAACGGGAGGTACTGACAAGAGTTGTCTCTGACATAGCTACCTCCCTTTGTTTATTCTTATAAACTCAGCTATAACGTCGTTTTGCTGATTTATTTCTTCGTCTATACCTTTTTTGAGTTCGCTTCTGAACTCTATCATTTCGTTTTTGGCTTCTATGATGCTCGCCTTCTGGTCGTCTATTGACCGGATTAAAAACATAGCCAATAATATGTTCATAACAAAAATTGAGATAAGAGCGGCACCTATCAAAAAATTTTGAGATGTCATATAGGTCTTGTTTATATTAATGTTACTTCTCTCAGAAACTACGTTGTCATTACTCTGATTGAAGCTATTTTCCTTAGTAGGACTGACAAGTGTATCCATTGATTTCTCCTTAATAAGTTCCGGTGTTAATCTATTCCCAAAAACTTAAAAGTCAAGCTTAAAAAATTATATTTTGCTTCCGGGTCTGGAAGATACCAAATATATCCGAAAACAAAACCAGAAAATACTTCAGCTACCTGAGTGGCTGAAACATTGATATATCCTTTATTTTTAAGGGTCCAGCATAATCCATATATCGGACTGATAGACAGACCGATAAGAATATATCCGGGTTCAAGAAAATATAAAGCAGGAAGAGCCATCGGTAACGTGTAACGAATCGACATTAAGAATCCGTCAAACCAATAGCCATACCACATTTTTTCGGGAAAGAGTTTGCAGGCAAGATTATATCCCCACATCTCTTTATACCGGCGAAGGGTATCGCTGCTTGGTTTACCACCATTTCCACGGTCGAAAACAGGACCATGGCCTTTTGACCAAAACATAAATTGTAACCATAGAGAGGTTACAAGAGCTGTAGCGAATCCATAACACATAAATAAAGGAAGCATAGATAAAATCATAACGACTGTTTGGATACCCCTGCTTTTTAAAAGAGGAACTTCATCAAATAAGCCACCAAACCAGCGGCGGAGAAAGCCCCATAAAATGTTATAGAAAATGGAAAAAGGCGTACACGGCATAAATTCCTCCTTCAGTTCATATATCGCTTTAATATTATAAGAAGAATTTAAATGTCGTCAAGCGAAAAAGAGAAAGGAGGCGGAAGAGGGAGGGGGCGCAGGCACAAAGCAGGGAGGGAGCCTGCGCCCAAAGGTTTAATAATGCATTGCTACCCAATATCTTTTCATTTTATTGGACGGAGCATCTGAATCATTTAAAAAATCACAAGCTAACCTTATATAAACGTCTGTAGAGAAATCTGGTGAAAAATAATCAGAGTAGCACATATTCATAGCAACATACCATTCCGCCGCCGGATGGTCGTAACCTTTCTTTTCTAGTACCTCGGTTGTCTGTTCATAAGTCCAGTGCTCTCCTTCAGTACCATCTTTATTCCTCATTTTCTTAACGGCGTGCTCTGCTTGGTGCCTGTCCCAAGGAATATGCTTATTGCTAAGCTTTACTTTGGTCATGTACTTTTCATACATTTCCGGGTGCATTTCTTCTAAATCACAAAATAAATGGTCCAGAACCCTAGTCAAGTGGTGCATATCGCTTTCATCACTCACTTTGGCATATTCTTCCATTAAAGACATAAATTCACTCATTTGCGGTCTCCTCTACAGGTTCAACAGGGATAGATTTTGTTTTCAAAATGTCCAGCATTGATTTAGAAAAACAGTCCATCTGATTCGCTATTTTATCACTTATATTAACATAAGCTCTGGCTAAAGACTCTATTTCAAGAGCCGTTATATTTTCGTGTTTAAGATACTTATTAATGGTTTCATAAAAAGTATCTTTAATCTGTTCGTCTGTCATCATTTTTCTCCTTATTAATGGTTTCGTTCTTTTTCTCCGGTACCATTGAACAGAACAATTTACCCATAGGAGTTTTCTTCAGTTCTTGGTCAATGATAAGGGAGGCTTTTTTTAGATTGTCTAAACACCATTTTCTTGCCGTAGCATTTCCTAAAACGTATCCGACAACTAATCCAAGCCCCCTCATTTTACGCCTTCGCTTTCGTATTCGCGGTCGTGTTCGCGGTCGTATTCGCGGTTGTCTGTTCAGCGACTGTCTGTGGCGTAGGAGTTGTCTGAGTCCCCGACGGGAAGGCAATCGGGAAACAGCTCGGTCTCATACGACAAAGAACCGACGCATGAACAGGGTTATTACCATAGACCATTAAGATTGAACGAACACAGCGCAATTGGTCAGCATGAGCATAATTTCCAGACTGGCAACTCGGCTGATAGACAGGAATCGTAGTCGAACCATTTACCAGATAAATCTGATTAACTCCTGCATTGGCCGGAATCTCCTGTGCCAAACAGAGGCGAAATACTTGTCCGTTTGTTAATGTAACAGCCGGAATAGTAATGTTCAACTGAGTACCTGCTACAGTCATCGAGGTCGTTTTAATTTTTAAAACATCGCAAGTCATATTCTCTTCTCCTTACTGATTAAGCTAAAACGTTGCCATTGCAGCCACAACCGCAGCCGTTCAGACCATTAATTCCCAGTCCGTTGATAATAGCGGCATTCGGGCAAACTGCACCAATACCGGTAACATCAGGACGTTTCAACATCTGACAAGAAATGCTTGCCAGCTGAGATTCAATGGCACCAAACTTGCGGTCGTTATACAGCTGATTTTCCAGAACAAGGTTCTTTCTCTGTGCTTCAGCCAACTGGTCACGCAGCCCTTGATATGCGTAGAAGTCAATCTTCTCAGCAATCATACGGGAGTTCGACGTGTCATTAGCACGAGTCAAGTTAGCCTGTTCCTCTACCAAATACTGTGTACGGGCAGAGTTGATGATTTCCTGTTTTTCAGAGTTGCAGATTGCTTTATAGTCTTCAAATCCGAGACCGTAGCCTGGAACGCCTACACCGGCAGCGAATCCGCTAGACCATCCGCCATTGCAGCCGTTGCCGTAGCCCCATCCGCCACAACCATTGCGGTTGAAGAGGAACGCAACTACGATAAGGAAGAAGAGGGCCAAAAAGCCAATGCCGCCCCAACCATAAGATTCTTTATCCATCTTACTATTCTCCTGTTAGACCCGACCAAATTACTTAGAAGACCTTAGCTTATCTAAATTCTCTCTAAGTTTATCCAATTCACTAGCAGGGGTCTGTTCTATTAGTGAATTATTAGGTGTGCCTAAGTTCCTTGTATCAAGGTAAGCCTCGGCAGCACTTAATCCTCTTAATAGTTCTTCTTTATTTCCTCCAACGAGGTTTATAAAGAATCCAGACATAGGGTTATTCAGAAGAGACCTTGCCTTCTCCAAACTTTGTCTGGTTATCCCTGCTTTTTGAAAAACTTCTTCCGGATTGTTCGCAGCATTTAAAAGATTATTGGCCACGTCAAATGCTTCACTGAGAGATTGAGCCTTTTGCGGATTTACATAACGACTGATTGCGTTCAGTATTGACTGCTTGTTTAACATCGTTCTTCTCCTGTGATTGTGACTGCATTTGTGACTGCATTTGCGCTTGCGGTTGAGTTACTAATTCCTGAACTTCTTTGGATTCGTGTTCCAGTTTAATTACCTTTTCATTAAGGCTTACCAGAGAAGAAGACATTTCAGCCATCATCTCTTGGGTTTTTCTTAATGTGTCTTGTAATTCTTGATTGATTTCTTCTGGTGTCTTAGGTTTTGTTAAGATACCTTTTTCATACAAAATATCTTGATAACCTTTAGCAGTGTCGAGAGCTTTCTTATATTCCTCATTGGTAACGCCGACCTGTTGATTATAGGAATTAAAAATCTTCCCATTGGCAACAATACCAATAAAGGTATTTTGTGTGGCAGAAATCTCTTTATAATTAAAGTTACTTGGATTTTCCCACATCTTCTTCTCCCTGTAAAATTAAATTTTCAAGAAGGAGTAATCTTAATGTTGTAATATAAAACATGGTCTAATTCTCCTTTCGAACTAGACCATAGCGCATAAAAAGTATTTTGTTGTTTCGAAGTTATTTCGAAAATGTTTCGAAAATGTTTCGTTTTAGATTCGTTTAAACCTGTTTAGGTCTTTATAGAAATTCATTGCATAAAGCTTCTATAAAGACCTTTTTATCATTAGTACGAAACAGAAGGCCTTCAGTAGAGGTAATATTATAAGAATACTCTTCATCTTTAGGATGGTTAAGTATGTATATTTTATACCCCCCAAGTGTATCCTTAGCCTTTCTCAATGCTTCCTCTTCTTCTCTTTTCTTCTTTTGTCTCAATCTATCATAAGTTTGTCTATTTACAGTTTTACGCTTATAAGTGTATTTACTTAAAAGCTTTTTACAGGCTTTACATTTTGTTTCATAACCATCGGCGCAACTTTCTTGTTTATAAAATTCAGTAATAGGCAGCACTTCACCACATATTCTACATTTCTTTAGATACTCTTGTTCTTCAGCCATTAATCGTCTCCGTCAATAAAGCCGAGCTTAATTAACATTGCTTTTAGTATCTTCAAAATAAGAGTGAACTTTATAGAGAATCTGCTTTCACTCATACCTACTTCATCAGCAGCGTGAAATCTCGACTTACCTTTTCTAAATCCAAGGATGATTATTTCAGTTTCTTTATCCGTAAGACCTGCTTCACGACAAACTTCCTTGATTGTCGGTTCAGGACTTGTTCTCAGAAAGTCTTTAGTCTTTTTAAGCCCTTTCTGATACTTCATCATTTTTCCTTCTTGAGTAAAGCTATTTCAGTTTCAAGGGAACCGATTCGTGCTCCGATATAAAAACCCATCGAAGTTAAAATTACAGAAAACAATATGATTATAAAAATAAATAACCGGGCCATATTAGTTGCACTTCCTACATAAAAGCCTTCTTTTTCTTGGTTTACGTTCTGGATATTAATATGCCTTTCTGGCTTTCTATATAGACCGGGATAGGATATATCTTTCTTTTTCATGCGTGTCTCCCTTCGCAAAGGAAAGTATAAGACAAAAATACAGGAAGTCAAGATTGTCGTATAACGTCTATTATAAATAGTCAAAGCGTCGGTTTTCCTGATTATTCAACCTATACAGGTCTAATCACTACATCAACCACGTCTGAAAGCACCGCAACGGTACCGTCAAACGGTTGGATTTTCCCTCGAATGCAGCTAGATAATAACACTTACCGTATAATTACTATCAATGGCGTTGAAGTGATAAGAATAAGGAGCGGGGCGGAATATTTGAACGGTAACGAATGTGGCGGGGCATTAATGGTAAAGAAAGGCGATATAATAGGTGCAACAAGAGCGACCGTATATTTCTGCAAAATGGCATAAATCCTAGTGCCTATAACGTCTATTATGAATAGTAAATTGCAGGTAGTTGACGAACTGCCGAGCAGTCCGAATGCAGATACATTCTACTTTATCCCGGAGGATTAAATATGGCGGGAGACGTAACGACTATTAATGTTGGAATAACTTTTAGCACAAAACCCGCAGTCTTGGATTTACAGGTTGTGGTAACTGACAAAGGAACAGGAAATAGTACCGTCGCTACTCTTGACGACGGCATTTATGAGAGTTCAAGTACTTTATATAATGCTGTTATTGCATTCGCAGAGAGCGGCACTGGGGTTACAATTACCGTTTCAAACACGGGTTTTAGGACTGTTACCATTGAACAAAGTGGATATGCCAAGGACGTTGATGTAACGCTTGAAGAGGATTCAACCAACGGTATCTATTCAGGCAGCCAGAAAATTGCTTCTGTTTTTTATGGCAGCCAGAAAATTGCTTCTGTTTTTTATGGCAGTCAACTTATTTATGAAGAAAAAAAAATTGAGACATTTTATCCGTCCAGCGAATTACAAAGCTTTGTTGTTCCTAATGGGGTTAAAAGCTTAACCGTTGATTGTGTAGCCAGTAAAGGGGCTGATTCGGAAGACGGAAACCTTGCCGGAGGTAAAGGCGGACGTGTAAAATGTAATTTGAAAGTTACTCCGGGAC
>ERZ779852.166-NODE-166-length-72599-cov-5.447191_pt1 | contig 72599 bp, 67 predicted proteins | sample MGYA00511559_ERZ779852 | MGnify/ENA primary metagenome ERZ779852 (study PRJEB29588, sample SAMEA2157977) | human gut metagenome | biome: human gut; feature: human-associated habitat; material: faeces | place: Denmark | collected 2008/2010 ...
ACAATTCTGCATTTTGCCATCCATATTGTTTGGAGGGCAAATGTAATATGCACCTGTCGGAAATCTGGCATAGCAAGAAAAACGACTGTCGCTTATCCCGAACTCAGGTCAAAACTGAAAAGAAAGCACATTGACAGTGCAGCTGTGGCCTCGGTCGCTGCGATAAACGAGGGCGTGAGAAAACTACGGATAGTGGGTGCCACTCTCCCGCTCACGGAAACAAACTTGGCGGAGATGACATCTGCGGTGATTTCAAGGTTTGAAACGGGGAATGCAAACTCGGAAATGAATATGGCAAACCATGATTTCTGCATTTCAAGTCGCGGACCCGACTCAGAGTGGCTCGCAGCGGGGTTGCAGACGGCGAGCGGGTGGACGGGCTTCGTGGAGAAACTGACGGTGCGGGCGGAGAAACTGACGGCGCGGGCGGAGAGGCAGAAAAAAGAACAGGGAATAAGCGGTAAGATACCGACTTATCCCCTGTAGATATTATTAAGTTAGATTTAGTATATCTTGCTCTCTTGCTGCGTTATGCCAGAGCTATCCATTCGTAGATGAATGAGCATACACCGAAGAGCAGCACACCTGTGGTACAAACGGCGAGGGCGAGCTTGGTGCTCGTGGCGCTCTGGAATGTAGGCAGAGGATGCTCGTTGGGCTTGATGTACATAGCCTTGACGATGAGCAGATAGTAGTAGAGAGATATCACGGTGTTGACCAGCGCGATGAATACCACGATGTAGGCCAGCGCTCCGGTGGTGGTGGCCAAGTCGGCGCCCTTGACAGCTGCCATGAAGACGAAGAACTTGGAGAACATACCAGCGAAGGGAGGAATACCACCCAGGGAGAACAGGGCGAGGGTCATGAGGAAGGCCAGACGCGGATTGGTCTGATACAGCCCGTTGTAGCTTTCCATATCTACCACGCCGTTGTTGTGCTCCTCGATAGACGAGATGATGGTGAACACAGCCATATTGGCTACCACGTAGATGAGCACGTAGAAGCTGAGGGCGTAGACCGATGTGGCCTGGTTGCCCACGATGGCGAGCACGATGTAACCTGCCTGAGAGATAGAGCTGAACGCCATGAAGCGCTTCAGGTCGCTCTGATGGATGGCGAAAAGGTTGGCCACGGTGATAGACAGCACGATGACGATGAAGAGCATGTACTGCCAGTACTCGACCATGGGACCAAAGACCTTCATCAGCACGGTGCAGAGCGTGAAGGCTGCGGCTCCCTTAGAGATAACCGACAGATAGCCGGTAACGGTGGTGGGAGCGCCCTGGTAAGAGTCGGCTGTCCAGAAGTGGAAGGGCACGAGAGAAATCTTGAAGCCCAGACCGCTGACGAAGAACACCAGACCCACGATGACCATAGGAGTGGCAGAGAGTCGCATCACTACATCGTCGAAGTAGAGTGTGCCTACAGCGCCATAGAGCAGGCTGATACCATAGAGCATCACGCCGCTCGAGAAGGTGGCGGTGAGGATGAACTTGGCACCTGCCTCGGCTGAGTTGTGGCGGTACTTGTCGAACGCCACCAAGCAGGCCATGGGCACCGAAGCCAGCTCAAGACCCAGGAAGAACAGCAGGAAGTGGTTGGCACTTACCATCATGTTCATACCCAAGAGGGTGGCGAGGGTGAGCATGTAGAACTCGCCCTCCTTGAAGAAGGTATCGGGGCGGCGCATCCACTCGCGGCTCTGGATGAGCACGATGAGTGTGCCGAAGGCGAGGATGCTCTTGATGATACCGATAGAGGGTGTGGTATAGTACATGCCGCCAAAGGTAACGGCAGACTCTACGGGAGCGAGATTGAGCAGGGTGTGGGCAAGCATGAGCACACACACCAGCGGACCAAACCATGCACGGGGAGCCTTGAAGTCGGCGCCAGCCTGTACATCGGCTACACGGGGGGCAGTAAAGAAGTCTGCAATGAAGACGATTACCAGAACAGCCATAAGGCTTACTTCGGGCATCATATGTAAAAACTGACTATAATCAATATTCATTTCTTTTAGATACTTAATCGTTAGACATTACAGTTTACTGGGCTATCGCAACAAAGTTGCCGATATGCTGGATGATAGGGCCTACTGCATCGTAGATAATCTCCTGTGCCCAGAAAGGCGCAGTACCGAGACCGGCTACGCAGAAGATAAGTCCACCCACAGCCAAGCGCTCGTCCCAAGTAGCATCGGTGAGCTTGAGGAACTCGGGGTTGGGTATCTTCTGGAACAGAATCTTGCCCACAACACGCAGGATGTACACGGCTGTCACTACGATAGAGGTACAAGCCACGATGGTACATACGCGGTGGAAGGTATCGGCGTTCTGGAACGAACCTACGAAGATGGTCATCTCGGCCACGAAGCCAGAGAAACCGGGGAGACCCAGGTTGGCCAAACCTGCCACTACATAGGAAACGGCGAGGAAGGGCACTACCTTCATCAGTCCGCCGAGATAGCGCACGTCGCGAGTGCCGGCACGGTGGTAAATCATACCGATGACAGCAAAGAAGAGGGCTGTCATCAGACCGTGGGACAACATCTGGATAACGGCACCGGTGATGGCGGTCTGGGTTACCATGCAGAGGGCGAAGAGCACCATACCGCAGTGGGATACCGAGCTATAGGCATTGATGTACTTGAGGTCGGTCTGCACACAGGCTGAAAGCGCTCCATATACCACAGAGATGGTGGTGAGGATGAGGAACACAGGTGCCCAGGTGTCGAGAGCGGAAGGCATGAGATACATCGCAATGCGGAAGCAGCCGTAGCCACCGAGCTTCATCAGCACACCGGCGTGGAGCATAGACACAGCGGTAGGGGCGCTGGCATGACCGTCGGGCGACCATGTGTGGAATGGGAAGAGGGCTCCCAGCACACCGAAACCGATGAAGAGCAAGGGGAAGAAGATGTTCTGCACATTCTCGGGGATATTGGCCATAGCCGCAATCTCATTGATGTTCATCGTGGTGGCTCCACTGAAGAAGTAGATGGCCAGGATGCCGATGATGAGCAGCGCCGAACCACCCATAAGCATCAGGGTGAGCTTCATGGCGGCATACTCCTTGGCGCCTGTACCCCATACTCCGATAAGCAGATACATAGGGATAAGGGCTACCTCGTAGAACATGAACATGGTGAACATATCTACCGAGATGAAGAAGCCGAACACACCGGTGCTGAGCAGGGTGAACCAGAGGAAGTATTCCTTGTGGTTGGACATGGCCTGCCAAGAGGCAAAGGTTCCGGTGAAGACAATGATGGCCGACAGCAGGAGCATCACGACCGAGATGCCATCGACGCCTACGCTGTAGGCGATATGGAGCGAGGGGAACCATGCCACACTGTAGGTGAACAGCATGGGATCGGTGTTACCGGCATGGCGCATCTGTATAAAAGTAACGGTAAGCCAGATGGCAAGGACCAACAGGGCGCTGGCACCTGCTACCATTACGCCACGTACCTGAGCCAGGTTCTTGGAAAACCAGAGCCCGAGGAGCATCAGGACGGGGATAACTACGAATAATGTTAATATACTCATAATGATAATGCTCTAAAGACAAAGAAGGATTAATGATATAGCTACACTTCCCGTGATAAACCATACGGCATACTGGCGCACGTCGCCACTCTGCCATGGACGGATAGACTCACCGGCTTCCTGTGTACCCCATGCCATGAAGTTCATGGTGCCGTCGATGACGCGGCGGTCAAACCATGCGATGGGCTTGGAGAAGAGTCCGAAGACTATCTTGTGGGTGAAGAACTGCCATGCGTCGTCGATGTAGAAACGGTTGAGGGCAGCCTTGTGCAGCACAGGCATACGCTTGGCCAGAGTGTCGGCCAGCGGAGTCTTCTTGGGAGCGTACATATAGGTGGCAAGGGCAATGCCGATGACAGCCACCACAATGCTGGTAGTAGCCACCTGAGCATTGATGTGGATATCGTAGCTCTGGCCGGTAGCCGAAACAAAGTGGCCGAAAGGTATAAGACCGGCTACACACGAGATGATGGCAAGGAACACCAGCGGACCCCACATTACGAAGGGCACCTCTTGTGGCTTGCGACGGTGTTCGGGGTCAAGTTCGTAGTAGCTCTGGCCCCAGAATATCACGTAGTAGAGACGGAACATGTAGAAAGCGGTCATACCGGCAACCAGTGTCATGAAGTAGCCCATGAAGGGAGAGAACTGGAAGCAGGCGGTGATGATTTCGTCTTTAGAGAAGAAACCTGCAAAGGGAGGGATACCGGCGATGGCGAGACATCCGATGAGGAAGCAGACATTGGTAATGGGCATATACTTGTGCAGACCTCCCATATACTCCTTGAAGTTGCTGCCGATAATCACGATGATGGCACCGGAGCAGAGGAAGAGCAGGGCCTTGAACATGGCGTGGGTAAAGAGGTGGAACATACCGGCCATATAACCCAGACCACCCTCATGGTTGTCGATGGCGGTACATACGCCAAGGGCTACCAGCATATAGGCTATCTGAGAGATGGTCGAGAAGGCCAGACCACGCTTGATGTCGCGCTGACAGCAGGCTACGGCTGCGGCATAGAATGCGGTGAAGGCAGCAATGTAGGCTACATAGTGCAGGGCTTCAGGCGCGTAGGTCACCCAGATGGGGAACAGGCTGGCCACCTGGGATACACCAGCCACAACCATGGTGGCGGCGTGGATGAGCGCTGACACGGGTGTGGGGCCTTCCATAGCGTCGGGCAACCAGATGTGCAGCGGGAACATGGCACTCTTACCGGCACCACCGATAAACATCAGGAACAGGGCGGTAGGCAGGACAAATGCTGCACCATGCAACTTCAGCACCAGGTCATGGTCGGCTGCAAGGTCGTAGTTGAACGTGCCTACATAGAAGCTGTAGAAGAGAATACCGATGAGGAAGAAGAGGTCGGCGAAGCGAGTTACGATAAACGCCTTCTTGCTGGCGTGGACAGCGGCATGCTTGGGGTAATAGAAACCGATAAGCAGATAAGAGCACACGCCCACCAGCTCCCAGAAGAGATACATCTGGAAGAGGTTGGTGGCAACCACCAGACCCAGCATGGACATCGTAAACAGGCTCAGGTAAGCGTAGAAACGCTGGAAGCCCTTCTCATAGCCTTCAACCTCATAGTTCTCGTCGCGCTCGGCCATATAACCAAACGAATAGATATGAACCATAAAGCTGACAGTGGTGATAACGATGAGCATCATCACGCTGATAGGCGTAAGGCGGAAACCGATGTTGAAGGTAAGCAGCTCGCTAAACTTCAACCAGCTATAATTGAACACGGTAACGGTGTTGTAGGCGCCAGTGACGGCATCTCTTCCCTCTACGAAGAAATACTTGTAGGCGGTATATACCGACATGGCGAATACGCAGCCCAGCACGATGGTGCCGATGACACCCGCTACCTGCTTCTTCATCTTCATGCCCGCAAGTCCTAACACGAGGAAACTCAGCAACGGCAGAAGAAGTATCAAAAATGCATAACTGTACATAGTGTCTTAGAATTTCATGTTTTCAATACTGTTCACCTGGTCACTGTGATAGTTACGGTAAACATTAATAATAATAGCCAGCGCAACAGCAGTCTCGGCAGCACTCACACCGATAGAGAAGAGTGTGAAGAAGAAGCCTTCCATCTCACCGGGGAAAAGGATGCGGTTCATCACGGCAAAGTTCAAGTCGACAGAGTTGAGTATCAGCTCGACCGAGATGAGCATAGCCACGAGGTTGCGGCGTGTGACAAATCCGAATACACCTATAAAGAACAGCAATGCACTAAGTGTAAGGAAAAACTCTACGGGAATATTCATTTCTGGTCCTCCTTTCTTGCAATCATGATGCCTCCGATGATACAAGCCAGCAAGAATACTGATATCAACTCGAAGGGTAATACATACTGATATTTCTCTGAACCCACAAGGGCTGTACCTATCTCCTGCATGGTTACCTCCTTGTCGGCCAAGCTGGCTGCCATGTCGATAAACTTATGCTTGAGGATTACGCCCACTACTGTGGCGAGGCCCAGCAGTGAGATGAGCAGTCCGCCCATCAGGCGTGAGCCCTTGAAGTGTTCGGTCTTGCCCTGGAGGGCGCGCTTGTTGACCAGCTGGATGGCAAAGACATACATCACGGTGATACCTCCGGCGTAGACAGCTATCTGGGCAGCACCCAGGTAGGTATAGTCGAGCAGGAAGTAAAGACCGGCGATGCCGAAGAGCACAAACAGCAGGAAGGTGGCTGCACGCATGATGCTGCGGGTCAGCACACACATTAAGGCTGAGCCAAGAATGACTACGGCCAGAATACAAAACATTACAATATTTGCCATAATCGGTTTACTTGGTTTTGGTGTTAAACTTACCTATTTCCAGGGGAGCGCCGCCATCAATGAGGTTGGGCAGCGAACCGCCTTTGTATACTTCCTTGTCCAGATGATAGACGAGCTTGTCACGGTCGAAGACAGCGTTTTCGAAATCGTTGACAAACTTGATGGCTCCGAAGTTACATGCATTGACGCAGAGCTCGCAGAACATGCAGTCGCCCAGATCGTACTGGTAATCTACCAGCTGGCGCTTCTTCTTGCCTGTCTCGGGGTCCTCCACCATCTCGGTAACAATCTTGATGGTGTCATTGGGGCATGACTTCTCACAGAGTGTACATCCCACACACTTGTAGCTCTCGTCCTCGTTGCGCTCGAAAACCAGGCGTCCGCGGAATCGGGGCGAAATGTGGAGTGTAGTCTTGCGGTTCTCGGGATACTGCTCGGTGCTCTTGGGTGTGAAGTACTCCTTCATGGTAGTCTTCATACCTATGGCAAGCGTCTTCACGCCATCGGCAATACCTTTGAAATATGAATTGTTAGACATACTTTGTTATTAATCTATTGTTGAATTACGGTTTGATATTTCGCAGATTATCCGTGGAAGCCCAGCGCTACGCATACGGTCATCAGCACAAGGATAATCAGAGACAAAGGCATGAGATACTTCCACTCGAGGGTAAGTATCTGGTCGATACGCAGACGGGGGAAAGTCCAGCGTACCCACATCAGAATCCATACCACGGCGAAGGTCTTGCCGAAGAACCAGATAAATCCGGGAATGAGGTTCATCAGATTGTCGAAGCCCTCGATACCGATATTGAGAGGCGCCCAGCCACCGAGGAATACGGTAGAGGCGATGCCCGAGATAACGAAGAGGTTGAGGTACTCTGCCAGATAGTAGAAGCCGAAGCCCATACCCGAATACTCGGTGTGGTAACCGGCTGTCAGCTCGCTCTCTGCCTCAGCCAGGTCGAACGGGCCACGGTTGGCCTCGGCGTTACCAGCTACGAGGAATACGAGGAAAGCCAGGATGGCAGGCACGTGGCCCTTGATGATGAGCCAGCTCCAAGGACCGACCTGAGCCTCAACGATGCCGCTCACCTGCATGGTGCCTGTGAGGACTACGGCAGAGATAAGGCAGAGGCCGAGCGACATCTCATAGGAAATCATCTGCACGGCGCCACGCATGGCCGACACTACCGAATACTTGTTGTTGGAACCCCATCCGGCGAGGAACACGCCGAGTACGCCTATCGAGCTGATGGCGGTGATGAGGAACAGGCCCACATTGAAGTCGAGGATATGCGCACCCATGTTCCATGGCAGGAATGAGAAGGTGCCCACCGAGGCGATAATCACAAGGAAAGGAGCGATGTAGTAGAGCATCTTGTCGGCTCTGTCGACAACGAAGATTTCCTTGATAAGCATCTTGAGCACGTCGGCGAAGACCTGGAAGATACCCCAAGGACCTACTCGCATCGGGCCCAGACGGCACTGGAAGTAGGCACACACCTTGCGCTCCATGAAGATGAGGGCGATGGCTATCAGCGCATAGGCGGTAAGGATGCCTACACCCACGAGCACGCACTCTATCAGTATCGACCAGAAGTCGCCCAGCCCGAGGGTCTGGCGCAGAAGACTGTCGATGGCGGTTGTTACTATACTAAAATCAAACATCATTATGTTCTCTTTTTACTTATACATTATTATATTATTATCTGTCGAGGTCGGGGATTACGAAGTCGATGGCAGCACCGGTGGTGATGAGGTCGGCTATCTTCTGACCACGGAGCATAGGGTCGAGGGCGCCGGTAAGCGACAGACCCATCGGGCGCATCTTCATACGGTAAGGCATCTTGTCGCCACGTGAGTCGAGATAGACGCCAAACTCGCCGCTGGCTCCTTCTACAGAGAAATACCACTGTCCCTCGGGAACCTTGATGATGGGCTTCTGCTTGATGTAGTATTCGCCCTCGGGGATATGGTCTATGAGCTGCTCGATGATGTCGAGACTCTGATAGAGCTCCTTGATGTGACAGTAGTAGCGGTCCATAGAGTCGCCGCCGGTCATGGTTATCTCCTTCCACTCCACCTTGTCGTAGAGGGCATAGGGATGACGCTTGCGGGTATCGTTGGCCCAGCCTGCGGCACGTCCGGCAGGACCGGTCACGGCATAGTTGATACAGTCGTCCTTGCCCATGGGGCCAACACCTTCGAGACGGTTGTGGGTAATCACGTTATCGCCGAAGACGTCGAGATATTCCTGTATCATCGGGCGCAGATAGGCGCAGAGCTTCTTGACATTGTCCACGAAGTTGGGGTCAATGTCGGCCTGCAGTCCGCCGATGCGATAATAGTTCTGTATGAGTCGGCCGCCGGTAGTTTCCTCCATCACGTTGAGCACGTGCTCACGGTCGCGCATGCAGTAGAGGAAAGCGGTGAGGGCACCGAGGTCCTGTGCGGTACAGCCCAGATAGAGCAAGTGGGAGTCGATACGCTGCAGCTCGTCCATGATGGTACGGATATACTGTATGCGCTCGCTGAGCTCTATGCCCATAGCCTCTTCGATGACGCCCACGAGAGCGTGGCGGTGCATCATGGCCGAGAGGTAGTTGAGACGGTCGGTCAGGGCGAGGGTCTGTGGGTAGGTCATATTCTCCCACATCTTCTCGATACCGCGGTGGATATATCCCAGGTGGGGATAGATGCGCTTCACGGTTTCGCCGTCCACTACGGTCTGCAGGCGCAGCACGCCGTGGGTGGATGGGTGGTTGGGGCCTACATTGATTACATATTCATCTTCGTCGAAGAGTCTCTTCTCGGTGGCTACCAGATGACCGTTCTTGTCGAGCGAGTATTCTACGGTGTAGTCGCTCTCGGGCTCGTCGGTACAGGGGAACTGGTTGGCCTCGGGGCTCATGTCGAAGTCCTTGCGCAGGGGATGACCCTTGAAGTCGGTGCGCAGGAAGAGGCGACGCATGTCGGGGTGGCCGAGGAACTTGATGCCCACGAAGTCGTAGACCTCACGCTCGAGCAGGTCGGCCACCTTCCACAGATTAATTACCGTGGGGATAACGTCGCTGCCATCCACCTTCTTGGCGATGGTTCTCACCGAGCAACGCTCGGCAGTGTCTGTATTTTCGAGAATGTAGATACATCCGAGTCCTTCCTCACCGAAGTCTTCACCGATGATGGTAACAAGGTAGTCGAAGTGTTTCTCGTTCTTCAATTTCGCCATCTCCTCGGCGAAATTGTCAAAACTCAGTTCTATGTTATTCAGCTTCATATTCTTATACCTTATTATATATTAGTCATCAAGTCCCTTCTGTGGGTCGAAGCCTTCGGGCACTTGGGTCACGATGATAGGCTTCTTGTTGCCCAACTTGTTGGCATCAGAGAGGTTCTCGTTGCTCAGACCGCGCAGACCACCCTGACTCATGGAGAGATTCTTCTCATCAGCAGTCATCTTGTGGTTGGCGCCGCCAAAGAATTTCTCGACCTTCACCTTGCGCTGCAGCTGCATCATGCCATAGAGGATAGCCTCGGGGCGTGGAGGGCAGCCGGGGATGAACACATCCACAGGCACCAGCTCGCTGATACCGCGCACCACGTTGTAGCTCTTCTTGAAGGGGCCGCCGCTAATGGTGCATCCGCCTACAGCCACTACATACTTGGGCTCGGCCATCTCGTCATACAGACGCTTGAACACTGGTGCCATCTTGTTGGTGATTGTACCGGCACACATGATAAGGTCGGCCTGGCGTGGAGAGTTACGGGTCACCTCGAAGCCGAAGCGAGAGAAGTCGTAACGGGCACAGCCTACGGCCATAAACTCAATACCACAGCACGATGTTCCGAAGGTAAGCGACCACAGCGAGTTGCTGCGACCCCAGTTGATGGCGGCGTCGAGTGAGCTCACCACCACATTGGCACCGCCCTCATTGAGCTCGGCGGCAATCTTCTCCAGCGTGTCGTTGTCCTTAAACTCGTCGTAAGGAATGCTCTTGATAGAGGCTCTGTTCTTTACTTCCATTCCAATGCTCCTTTCCGCCAGGCGTAAGCCAGGCCAAATACCAATACCAACAGGAAGAAACTGATGCTCACGAGGGCCAGACTTCCATACTGCTTAACGACTACAGCCCAGGGATAGAGCAACATAGTCTCGATGTCGAACATCAGGAAAAGGATGGCGAAGAGGTAGTAACCGATGTGCGAGGGCAACCATGAGCTGCCGCGCGTGGGGATACCACACTCAAAGGGCTCACCTTTTACCGGATTGTACGAACGGGGACCGATGAGCTTGGCAATGACATAAGCAGCCACCACCAAGGTTACAGCCGTTAGCATAACGGTAATCAACAAAGTGAAATTCATAAAAATTATAACGTTATTAATAAATATTTTATGCGCAGAAGGCGTTTTGTCACCTTCAAGTTGCAAAGTTACTACTTTTTTTGGTAACATTAGTCATTATTAACTGAAAAAACACCTATTTATATATACGCACGCCCGCAGGCGCGAGCAAAGTGGCATTTTTGGTGACAACCTGACTCACAAGCGACACCATCTACCCATGCACCGACGGCCGGCGCGAGCTTGGAGAGACTACCTCCTTCCGCATCGCCACAGTCACCGCGCACCGCTCCCCGTCGCCACGGTTGCCCGACATAATCTTTGCAAGTTCATCGGTCACCGCAGCCAGCCTCTTGGGCGGCTCGTAACATAAGGTACGTGAGCTCGTGACGCAAGATACGTGAGCTCGTGACTTATGTCACGTGGGCTCGTGTCTTATGTTACGAGCCGACAACCGTCATCAGAACATCGCCAAACCTGCTGACAACAAGCGTATTGGGCACCTCTCGGCCATCCCCGTCGACTACGAGCCAGACAGAGCCCTTCCGGCCGCCTCCATGGCTGCCCAGGCGGAGGCTGTAGTGAGAGACTGGCTATCCCGCCTCATGGGCGACGGTCTGCACCTGGCTCCGCCCCTCGCCCCTGCCCCACTCCATGCTTGCGACGGTTTACGGCGCCGCCGGCAAGACAGGCTCAGGGACAAAAAAAAGACTTCCATCACTGCCCAGAGGCAGGAATGAAAGTCTTGATGTTGTGTTTGTATCAATACAAATGACGTTTCACTTTCTCAAGGTAACGCTGTGTACTCGCCACGGTGTAGTTCTGACCGCCGTTCCAAGCTCGGATGGCCTGTTCTACATTGTTCTGCGGGTTGTAAAACGACTGGATGAGCAGGAACATAGCTCGCGACTTGCTGATGCTGAATCTGTCGGCCAGGGTGTAGCGTTTGTTCGAACCTCTCATGCGCAGTATGCGGTTACAGTCTTTTACCAGTACGGGGGTTATCTGCATAGCTCCACAGGAGTTGCCCTTCACCGCCCTTGCGTTTCCTTCGCTTTCTACCTGGATTATCGCATCCATCACGGGATTCCAATCCATGGTCTTTTTAGTTTCCAGTGACCCACTTGCTATCGCCAGCAGTGGAAATGTCACACCAATAGTCAATAATACAAATAATCTTCTTGTTAATAAACTCATAAATTATTGTTTTTGACATCTGAGCCACATCCTGAAAAAAGCTCGCGACAACGGTATTGATAAGAAGAAAAACCACCGTGTCTGGATGCCAGTGAATACTGGGAGTAACCGTGTCTGAAAACCTTAAACCGACAAGCGTTACTCCGATTATCGCGTGCAAAGGTACGAAGAAAATCTGAACCGTGCAAGAAAAACGGCGAATAATTGTAAAGGATATGGTCGTCGAGGTAATCAAGAAACCTTTGTATCACAATCTTTTACGTTTCCAAATTGTTGTAAATTCTTACTTTTGCCATCGCCGCGACGAGGGCCATCGCCGCGGCTGCGACAGGCGCTGCGAGGGGCTTGGCGGAGCTCGTCGCGACGCCTCCGAAAACGAAAAAAGGCATCCCGGAGAGGGATGCCTTGTGGGGCTGGGGTGCGACGGTTTTACTCTTTGCCCACGAGCGGAGCGGCCTGGGTGTAGACACGTGCGCCGAGCTCCTTGTCGAGCATGTAGAGACCATATCCGTTGTCCTTAATCATGCGGATATTGTCGATGATGGTGCTGGCGTTCTCTTCTTCCTCCACCTGCTCGTCGATAAACCACTTGAGCATGCTCTGGGTGGCGAAGTCGAGCTCCTGGGTGGCCAGTGCGTAGAGGTTGTTGATGAGCGAGGTGACCTTCTGCTCATGGGCCAGTGTACTCTCAAATACGTCGAGCATCGACTCCCATGTGGTGGGCACAGCCTCGATGGGCTTGAGGGTTACCACTCCGTCGCGTGAAACGACATAATTGAAGAATATCTTGGCGTGGTCCTGCTCTTCACGGAACTGGACCTCAAACCACTTGGCCATACCGGGCTGGCCCTGGGCGTGGCAATAAGCTGCCATAGACAGATAGAGATAAGCCGACCAGAGTTCGGCATTGATTTGGGCGTTGATAGCCTCTTCTACTTTCTTGTTCAACATGTTATTCAGTTTTATGTTTACCTGCTGCAAATTTACGAAAAAATGTAAACACTGCATAGTTTTTTAACTTATTTATATTTAGCGACTCCACATCTGCGGGCGCCATCACTGTCCTGACAGCCACTTCTCCGCCGCCGACAACCTTTTCCCCACCGCCGACAACCATTTCCACGCCGCCGACAGCCATTTCCCCGCCGCAGCCACCCATTCACCCGCCGCAGCCACCCATTCACCCGCCGCCTACAGCCATCAAAAAAAGCCCATCGGGCGATACCTGCGTATCAGCTCCCGATGGGCTTCATATCTTTGGAATGGGTTTTAGAACTTAGCCATTTTGATGGCGTCGATGGCACACTCGCTTCCCTTGTTGCCATACTTGCCCCCACATCTATCCTTGGCTTGCTGCAAGTCGTTGGTGGTAAGCAGTCCGTAGATGACGGGGATGTTCTGGTTGGAGTTGAGCCGTGCTATGCCGTAGGTGACGCCCTGGCAGATGTAGTCGAAATGGGGCGTCTCGCCACGGATGACACTTCCGAGGATGATAACGGCATCAAATCCGTCATTCTTGGTCATCTGCTGTGCTCCGTAAATCAGCTCAAAGCTGCCGGGCACGGTCTTGACGTGGATGTTCTCGGGCAGAGTGCCATACTTCTCCAAGGTGGTCACCGCGCCATTGAGCAGCGCGTCGGTTATCTCCTTGTTCCATTCAGCCACTACTATGCCGAAGCACATGTTGCTGGCGTCGGGCACATTGGCTATATCCTCGTCGGAGAGGTGGTGGAGTGCTGTAGCCATGATTACTTCTCCTCCAGACGTTGGATGTATTTGTCTATCTCCTGGCTCTGAACAAGAGCAGAGGTGACATAGTTGGCCTTGATATCCTTGTATATCTCGAGCGCCTCATCATTCTTGTTCTGGCTCTCCAGCAACTGCGCTGCTGAGAGCAGGAACAGGGGCGACAGACTGTTGTTTACGCCGTTGTGGCCCTTGCTGTCGGCCATCTTGGCAGCCTTCTTCAGGTCTGATACGGCCTCGTCTATCTTGTTGAGGTTGGCATATACCTGGCCGCGGGCAGCTACTGCTGCGGGGCTTACCAGTGCGTCGGAAGCTGTAGAGTACTTGTCGAGATACTCGGCAGCCTTCTCCCACTTCTCGGTGTGAGCATAGCTCAGACCGGCATAGAGGTTGGCGAGATTGGCTGCATCGGTGCCGCTGTAGTCAGAAGCAATCTTCACGAAACCTACACAGTTGGCGCCGTCGCCATTAAGAGCCTTGTCAAACATGCCCTGGTCAAAATACTGCTGACAAAGACCCAGAGCGGTAGAAGCCTTGTCCTCGCGGGGAGCGCTTACATAATTCTTGTAACAGAAGAAACCTACGATGAGGAGTACTACTGCAGCAGCAGCAATAACGATGGGCTTTTTGTATTTGGTGATAAAAGCCTCAGAAACGGTAAGCACGTCGTTAGCGGGTGCTTGTTCTTTTTTGTTTGTCATTTTATTTATTATTTTTGTTTTTATTCCCAATGTTGCAATCATGCTGACGGCCACGAAAGCCGCGTGCATATTCAAGGCAAAATTAATCAAATAATCTCACATATTGAAATATATTTCTCTATTTTTTTGCTTTTGCGTGATAATTGGCGTAACTTTGCATCACTCACGGGGATAACACACTCCCAGAGAGCAAGGATAAAGCCGCTATGATTCTGAAAAGACTGTCCATACTCAACTACAAGAACATAAGGGAGGCAACGATAGAGTTGTCGCCCAAAATCAACTGTCTTATAGGGCAGAACGGCGTGGGAAAGACCAACTTTCTCGACGCTGTCTATTACCTGTCGTTCTGTCGGAGCGCCTTCACGCCCATCGACTCGCAGGTAATCATGCACGACCAGGACTTCTTTGTGCTCGATGGCGACTACAGGAGCGACAGCGGTGAGGATTTCAACATCTACTGCGGCATGAAGCGTGGGGTGAAGAAGCATTTCAAGCGCGACAAGAAAGACTACAAGCGTCTGGCCCAACATATCGGGCTCATCCCGCTGGTCTTTGTCTCGCCCGCCGACAGCGTGCTCATTGCCGGGGGCAGCGAGGAGCGCCGGAGGCTGATGGATATGGTGATATGCCAGTACGATGTGGCTTACGCCGATGCCCTGATGCGCTGCAACAAGGCCCTGCAACAGCGCAATGCCCTACTCAAGATGGAGGCTGAGCCCGACCCTGCCCTGCTCGATATTTGGGAGGAGGAGATGGCTTCACAGGGAGAGATTATCTATCGCCGGCGCGACGAGTTCATCAGCCAGCTCATTCCCGTGTTCCAGCACATCTACGAGACCATATCCGAGAACAAGGAGAAGGTGAGCCTGCGCTACATCTCTCATTGCCAGCGCGGACGGCTCATCGACGTGATACGCCGCGACAGGGCCAAAGACCGCGCCGTGGGCTACTCGCTCCATGGCGTACACCGCGACGACATCGAGATGATGCTCGGCGACTATCAGATGAAGCGCGAGGGAAGCCAGGGGCAGAACAAGACGTTCGTGCTGGCGCTGAAGCTGGCGCAGTTTGAGTTTCTCAAGCGCACAGTGACGGCCACGGTGCCGCTGCTCTTGCTCGATGACATATTCGACAAGCTCGACGCACGCCGCGTGGAGCAGATTGTGAAGCTGGTGTCGGCCGACAACTTCGGGCAGATATTCATCACCGACACCAACCGTGACCACCTGGACCGTATACTCCAGCACAGCGCGATGGACTATAAGTTGTTTGAGGTGGAAGATGGAGAAATCACCCAACGCAAGGAGGACGACAATCATGTTTAAGCGCAATGTAAAATCAATCGGTGATGTTATCAATCACCTGCTACGCGACCAGGGGCTGGAGACGCCCTTGCTGCAGCGGAGGCTTATCGACGCCTGGGAGACGGTGACCGGCACCACCGTGGGCAGATATACCGGCGAGAAGTTCATCAAGAACCAGACGCTGTTTGTAAAAATAACAAATCCCGCCCTCAGGCAGGATTTGTCTATGATGCGTTCCAAGTTGGTACAGCGTCTCAATGCCGAAGTAGGCGCCATGGTCATCGCCGATGTGCGCATCTACTGAGGCTTTTATTCCTTATTTATCTTTCTTGTCTTCGTTCACAAACTTTTCGACCATACCCTGGGTCATCACCACGGCCTTGAAGCGATTGGCGTCGAAGACCACAACGTAGCCCTCGCTGTCGGCGTGGGGCTTGAAGGTCACGTAGGTCGACCCCAGACCGAAGAGGTCGTGGCCGTAGAGCAGGAAGTTGACGATGTCGGTAGCCGTAATCATCCCGCTGTCGGGAGCATGCCTGTGCGAGATAGAGTTGGAGTCATTGCCGATGGGTATCTCTATATAGAAGTTGTGCAGCCGCCTGAACGAGGTCATCTGGAGCCTGCCGTCCAGGTCGATGACATAATCATTGCCAAACGGCTGCACATCGGAATGGGTCGTGCCCTGGATGATGTACATCCTGAGCCGGCCGTTGTCCATGGGTATCACGTCGAAGTTGAGCCTACCGTCGGCGGAGCTATAGTTTAAGATGCTGTCGCCACACGTCTCCACCACCGTCTTGATGGCCTGTGTCCGCAAGACCATCGCCTGCATCTCACTGTTGTCGAGGGCACGCTTCTTGGTCGTGGTTATCGAGAACATCGACTGCGGGTCGAGCACATAATCAAGCAGCAGCTCGCCTTTCTTGTCCACATAGATGTAGTGCATGATGCCGTTGTCGTCGACGGTGACGCCTCCCATACCGATTTTCTTCACATCCACCTTGTGCTTGGTCAGTTCGTCGGCACTGTGCCAAGCCAGATACTCATAGAGATACAGTCTGCGGGCTTCGTCGACCACCGAGTCTGCCATCTGCTGCAGACGGCGCAGCTCGAGCGAGTCTATGGGCGTAATGGCAAGCGAGGTCATGACGCCCGTCGCCATCATCAGCATGAGAATAATGCGTTTCATATCTATTGTCTGTAGGTTATATCACTTCGTCTACGGCGATATCGGTAGACTCACACGGCACATGCTCCACGCGTTGGAAGTCGAAACACATACCTATCTTATAACAGTGAGGGAGATTGACCAGGAAACGGTCGTAGTAACCCTTGCCGCGCCCAAGCCGATGGCCGCAGTCGTCGAAGGCCATACCGGGAATGACAGCCAGGTCGATGCTTTCGTAGTCGGTAAAGCGCTCGCCCACGGGTTCGAGTATGTCGAAGGCGCCACGACGCAGACTGTCGGCGCCATGATAGACGCGCAGCTCCATCTCGCCTTCGCCGGTCACCACGGGCAGCACCACGGTCTTGCCCTCGCCGTAGAGCGTGTCTATGAGCCCATGTGTGTCCACCTCATCGGGCAACGAGCAATAGAGCATCACGGTCTGTGCCTCTGCCATCCGCTTATGGGCCGACAGACGTCCCACAACGGCAAGCGACAGTTCGCCCAACTCCTGCTGGGTGAACTGTCGCTTGCGTTGGCGGATAAGTTGTCTTAGTTCCTTCTTAGACATATCGCCTGGGTGATTATGTTATTTTCTGTGCTTGGCCACCGCCCTCTTTACGGCGACCTTCCTCACTGCCTTTTTCTTGACTGCCGGCTTCTTGGGAAACGCCTTGCCCTGGGCAAAGACATTGAGGGCAGCCCTGATGTTGTCATCGTCCTGGTTGAGGTATTCGTTCCAAGCCTCCTCGTCGAGCATATTATAGATGATGCGACTGTTGATATACTGGTCGAGCAGCTTGTGCGACTTGCGTATCATCAGGTTGCGTCGCTGCAGACCGTTGCGGTCAGCATAGGAGGCAAATCGCTCCACGAGGTTCTGCGTCTTCAGATAGTCGTAAAGCGACTGCATGTTGCGATACCCGTTCAGTTTGGCACGGTTATCATCCGTATAGTCGTAGGCAAACTGCAGTATCAGTCCGCTCATGGCAGCCCGCTTGTAATATGACGTCATACCCAGGGTGTCTTCGGGGATGAAGATGTCGGGGGTGATGCCGCCACCGCCATAGACCACGCGTCCGATATGGGTGTGATAAGCCGGACCGGTGTGCTTGATGGAGTCTTGCGAGAAGTATTCGCCGTGCTGATAGCGGTCTACCAGGTCTTGGGCGTAGAACGACTCGTCGCCCATGGTATAGGGCTTCTGGATGCAGCGGCCCGAAGGAGTGTAGTAGCGGGCGGTGGTAAGACGGATGATGCTGCCGTCGGGGAACTCCATCTGCTTCTGCACAAGGCCCTTGCCAAACGAGCGGCGGCCGATGATGGTACCGCGGTCATTGTCCTGGATGGCGCCGGCAAAGATTTCAGACGAAGAGGCCGAGCCCTCATTGATAAGCACCACAAGCGGTATATCCTTGTAGCTGCCGCGACCATCGGAGAGGAACTCCTGCCTGGGCTGCTTGCGGCCCTGGGTATATACTATCAGACGGTTCTTGGGCAGGAACTCATTGGCCATCTGCACAGCCGTCTCGAGATAGCCGCCGGTGTTGTCGCGCAGGTCTATCACGAGATTGGTGAACCCGCTCTGCGAGAGCTTGGCCAGCGAGATGAGCAGCTCGGCATAGGTGGTCTCAGAGAATTTCTTCACGCGGATGTAGCCGGTCTTGTCGTCGAGCATATAGGTGGCGGCAATGCTCTTCTGGGGGATGTCGCCACGAGTGATGGTAAAGGTATGCACCTTCTTGGAACCATAGCGCACCACGCCTATCTTGACCTTGGTGTCCTTGGGACCCTTGAGCCTGTGCATGGCCTCTTCCTGGGTCACTATCTTACCCACAAACGGCTTGCCATCCACGCTCACAATCTTGTCGCCAGCCAGAACGCCGGCCTTTTCGGCGGGGCCGTTCTTGATGACGCCCTGGATGTGAATAGTGTCCTGTCGGATGACAAACTCGACACCGATACCCGAGAACGAACCCTTCAGGTCGTCGGTGGCAGTCTGTGCCTGCTTGGAATTGATATACACAGAGTGAGGGTCGAGCTCGGAGAGAATCTGCGGGATAGCCACATCCACCAGCGAGTCGATGTTGACCTCGTCTACATACTGATCGCTGATGATATGCAGCAGATTGCTCAGACGGTTGCTGCCGCTGTTGATGATATTCAGTCGGTTGCCCGAGAAATGATTGGCATAGAATGTTCCGATGATGATGCCTATGATGATGCACAGGGCCATCAGCAGCGGAGTGAATCTGTTAGACTTTTTCTGATTCATTGTCGTTTGCATTAAGATAAACCACTTCGATATTTGCACGCTTCAGAAGGTTGATACCATCCTCAAGACGATACTTCTCACCATAGACCACGCGCTTGATGCCTGCCTGGATGATGAGCTTGGCACACTCTATACAGGGCGAGGCGGTGACATAGAGCGTAGAGCCGTCGCTGTTGTTGCTGCTACGTGCCAACTTGGTGATGGCGTTGGCTTCGGCGTGCAGCACATAGGGTTTGGTGAGATTGTTCTCGTCTTCACACACATTTTCAAACCCACTCGGTGTGCCGTTATAGCCGTCGCTGATAATCATCTTTTCCTTGACCACCAGCGCCCCTACCTGCCTGCGACGGCAGTAGGAGTTCTCGGCCCATATATGTGCCATGCGCAGATAGCGCAGGTCAAGGCGGTATCGCTTCTCTTCTTCTGTCATGTCGGTATGTTGTTATTGGGTGTCGCTTTTTATTCCGTTGCGCTCGAGCAGTGCGTCGATGGTGGGCTCCTGACCGCGGAAGCGCTTGTAGAGCGTCATGGGATGCTCGGTACCGCCACGCGAGAGGATATTGTCTCTGAAGCTCTGGGCGGTGGCACGGTCGAAGATGCCGTGCTTCTTGAAGACGCTGAAGGCGTCGGCGTCGAGCACCTCAGCCCATTTGTAGCTGTAGTAGCCGGCAGCATATCCGCCCGCCATAATGTGGGAGAACTGCACCGTCATGCATGTGTCCTTGAGCTGCGGAGTGACCATTGCCTTGGCCCAAGCCTTGTGTTCGTAGTCGATGATGTCGTCATCGAAGGCGTCGCGCTGGGTGTAGTAAGCCATATCCAGCAGACCGAAACTCACCTGACGCAGACAGCTGTAGCCCACCATGAAGTTGCGGCTGTCCACGATGCGGCGGATAAGCTCGTCGGGCAGAGGCTCGCCGGTCTGATAATGGTAGGCAAAGGTACTGAGGAATTCCTTCTCTACGGCATAGTTTTCCATAAACTGGGAGGGCAGTTCGACGAAGTCCCACCACACGTTGGTACCCGAGAGACTCTGGAAGCGGGTGTTGGCAAACATGCCGTGGAGCGAGTGACCAAATTCGTGCAGGAAGGTCTCCACCTCGCTCAGCGTGAGCAGTGCCGGCTTCTCGGCCGTGGGCTTGGTAAAGTTCATGACCAGTGACACATGCGGGCGCACATTGTTGCCCTTGCGGTCTATCCACTGTCCCTGAAACTCTGTCATCCATGCTCCGTTCTGCTTGCCCTTGCGCGGATGGAAGTCGGCATAGAGCACAGCGAGATACTTTCCGTCGTTGTCGTACACCTCATAGGCTTTGACATCGGGATGATAGACGGGGATATCCGCGTTTTCCTTGAAGGTGATGCCGTAGAGACGGGTAGCCAGTCCGAAGACGCCGCCGATGACGTTCTCCAGCTTGAAGTAGGGGCGCAGCATTTCGGCATCGAGATTATAGCGCTCCATCTTGAGCTTGTGGGCGTAGTAGGAGATGTCCCAGGGCTCCAGCTTGAAGTCGTCGCCCTCGTGGCGGCGCGCCATCTGCTCTATCTCTTCCATCTCGTTGACGGCGGTGGGCTTGTAAGCCTCGATGAGGTCGTCGAGCAGACGATAGACGTTGGCGGTATTGGTCGCCATGCGCTGCACCAGTACATAGTCGGCATAAGTGTCATATCCCAGCAGCTGTGCCACCTCGCGACGCAGATTGACCAGCCGTTTGCATATCTCCAGATTGTTCTGCTCGTTGTCGTGGGTACATACGGTCATGTGGGCCATATACATCTCGCGACGCAGGTCGCGCCTGTCGGCATAGGTCATGAAGGGCGAATAGCTGGGGAAGTCGAGCGTGAACACCCAACCCTCCTTGTCCTTCTCGGCAGCAGCCTGGGCGGCAGCCTCACGCTGTGTGTCGGGCAGTCCGCTCAACTCTGCTTCGTCGGTGATGTGCAACTGATATGCCTTGTTCTCCTTCAGCAGGTTCTGAGAGAACTGCAGCGAGAGCATGCTGGCTTCTTCGGTCAGCCGGCGCAGCTTCTCCTTGTCCTCGTCACTGAGCAGGGCACCGCTGCGCACAAATCCGTCGTAAGAGGTTTGCAGCAGCATACTCTCCTCGGGCGTGAGCTCACGATGGTGCTCATAGACATACTTGATGCGCTCAAAGAGACGACGGTTGAGCGACACGTCGTTGGCGTGCTTGGTGAGTATGGGATTGAGCTTCTGGGCCAGGGCGTCCATTTCATCGCTGGTCTCGGCACTGAGCATGCACGAGAACACGCTCGACACGCGGTCGAGCAAATCATAATAGTGCTCGCCCTTGCTCAGGTCCACTCGGGTGAGAGTATTCTCAAAGGTGGGTTCTTCGGGGTCGTTGATGAGCTTGTCGATAGCCTCATCGTCACGGCGTATACCCTCCATGAACGCCTCTTCATAGTGTTCGGTCTTTATTCTATCAAAAGGAACAGTGTCGTGAGGGGTGTTATAAGGCAGGAAAAAGGGATTTTCCTGAGTTTTGTCTATATTTGCTGTAATGTCCATACTATTCGTAGTTGATTTCGATGCAGTGACGGCGCTCCTGTTCACCATAAGCACGCTTAATGGCTGAGGTGCCGCCTATTTTATGCAAAAATAGTGCAAACCGAGCGCCATGAGCCTGCTCAAATGGCCGAGGCGCAGCCTATTTTATGCAAAAATAGTAAAAAACTAACATATTCAAGCCATTATATCCATTTTTTTAACTAATGTTTTACTTCCATTGGCGACGGCCGCTGTCATTCATGCCTTGAGCGGGCTTTGAGCCGCCACTCCCCTCGCCCATTTCGCGACCCAGGAACTTGCCTACGGCGCCACCCTGACCCGCTCCAGACCGCTGCCCACCAAGCCATTTCCCACAGAGATGGCATTGGCGATGATTTCAGGGTTTGAATTCTGTATTTCGAACTGCGATTTATGTGTGGCAAACCATGATTTCAGTGTTTCCCACTTCGCCGTCAACTTATTTGCGGTCACGGGCGGTTTGTCGCCATTCACGGTCATGACGGGGCTGCGGGCGAAGCGCCCCCCGGCGATAGAAACGACAGAAGGGGATGACACCTTGGGGCGCGGGAAAACCGCTGAACCTTACGGAGTCATCCCCTTCGGGAATATGGGGGCTATCGCTTTACTTCCTGTCCATCACGCGCCATACGTAGGCGATGTAGGCGCAGACAAACGGCACAAGGAGCGACACGTAGAACATCGTGCGGAGCGTGAACTCACTGCTGCAACTGTTGGCAATAGTGAGCGAGCACTGCAGGTCGGCATTGGAGGGATAGTAGGCGGTATCGGCATAGCCTGCCACCAACAGCAGAGAGAGCACGACCAGCACCACGCCCACACCGGCGGGCCAGATGCCACGGATATAGGTTTTGCTGACGATGGTGCGCACCACGCCGTAGAGCAACAGCGCCACGCCCGCGAGGGTGAGCACGACGAGCAGCGGCATGGCAAGGTAGTTGTGCAGATACTTCATCGGCTCCAGCGACACCACGCCCGTGGCGGCGTCGACGGCATATCCGTCCTTGAGCAGCAGTCTCACAAAGAACGCCAAGAACAGCACAAGGAAGGGCAACGTGCATCCGATGAGGCGCACGCTGCCACGTGAGCGGATGTCCTCGTCGTCCACATTATTTATAATATAGAGCGTGCCCAGCATGCGCGCCAGGAACATCACGGCGAGACCAAACACGAGGTTCCACACGTCGAGCAGCGCGTCGAGTCCGGCAGAGGCGTTGGCCCAGCGGCTGATGACGGGCGAGCCGACATCGGTCAGCGACGCCTTCTCTACCAGGAAGTTTGAGCCGTCGAAGAATGTAGCCACAGCGCCACCGAGCAGCAGCGGGCCCACGATGCCGTTGAGTATGAGGAACCATCGGTAGGTGCGGGTGCCAAGCAGATTGCCCTTCTTGAGCTGGAACTCATAGCTCACTGCCTGCAGCACAAACGAGAAGAGGATAATCATCCACAGCCAGTAGGCTCCGCCAAAGCTGGTGCTGTAGAAGAGAGGGAACGAGGCAAAGAAGGCTCCGCCAAAGGTGACGAGCGTGGTAAAGGTGATTTCCCATTTGCGTCCGGTAGAGTCGAGCACCTTGCGCTGTCCTTCTTCGGTACGGCCAAGGCTATAGACCATTGAGTTGGCACCCTGCACAAAGAGCAGGAACACAAGCAGCGCCCCAAGCAGCGAGACGATAAACCACCAGTATTGTTGTAGGAATTCGTAAGTCATAATCATATTATGATGTATAGGGTTACACAAGTTGTTATTTGTTGGCATTATAGTTTCTGATGACACGGCACATGATGCTGACCTCGGCTATGAGCAGCACAGTGAAGAGTATCAGGAAGAGGAAGAAAGTCAGGGCCACGCTGCCCGACTGCAGGTCGGAGACGGCTGCCACCGTGGGCATCATGTCCTGGATGGCCCAAGGCTGTCGGCCCAACTCGGCAACTATCCATCCTGCCTCGCTGGCGATATAGGTAAGGGGCAGCATCGCCAGGGCAGCCAGATACAGCCAGCGATGGGTGGCGGTGATGTCCTTGCGCCAGGCGATATGGCCGATGACGAGGAAGAAGAGCATGAGGAGCGTCCCCACGCCCACCATGATGCGGAAGGCGTAGAAGTTGACGGGGATATAGGGCACCAGTTCGGCTCGGTCCTTGATATATCCATAACCGAAATATGGCATGTCCTGCTTCAGCTGGGTAGCCAGACTGTCCAGTCGGGCGTCGGTGGCGTCGGCAGCCTTCAGCTTGCGATAGGTGGCAAGGGAGGTGATGGCTCTACGGCCACGCTCCATCTTCTCTTCGGCAGAGAGTTCGCGCTTGCCGTCACGGGTATAGCCGTTGAGGATGTCGTTGACACCGGGCACGTAGCCGTCTATCGAGTGGGTGGCAAGCAGGGAGAGTCCGTTGGGGATGGCTATGCGCAGCGGAGCCTCGCCGCCCTGGGCATAGTCGGGCTGCTCCAAAGGGTTGACAGCGGCTATGGCGGTGAGCGACACGCCCTCGCCTCCGTCGTAGAGTGCCTCCATGGCTGCCAGCTTCATGGGCTGGGTCTCAGCCACCTTCACTGCCGAGAAGTCGCCTGTGGTCATGGTGAGCACAGCGGCCACGATGCCCACGATGCTGGCGATGCGGATACTCTGGCGTGCCATCTCCTGCTCACGGCGGCGCAAGAGATACCAACAGCTTACGGCGCACACGAATACGGCGCCCACCACCCAGGTAGAGGTGACGGTGTGGAAGAACTTGTCGACGGCAAAGGGCGACAGGGCTACATCAATGAAGCTCGTCATCTCGTTGCGCACGGTGTCGGGATTGAACTCGCAGCCCACGGGGTACTGCATCCACGCATTGGCCACAAGTATCCACCATGCCGAGATGGTGGCACCCAGGCCAGTGAGCCATGTAGAGGCGAGGTGGAAGCCACGCGACACCTTCTCCCAGCCGAAATACATGACGGCGACGAAGGTGCTCTCCATGAAGAACGCCACGATGCCCTCGACGGCAAGCGGGGCGCCGAAGATGTCGCCCACAAACCAAGAGTAGTTGCTCCAGTTGGTGCCGAACTCAAACTCGAGGATGATGCCCGTAGCCACGCCCATAGCGAAGTTGACGCCAAACAGGCGCTGCCAGAACACGGCAGTTTCTTTCCAGAATAGTTTACCTGTGCGATAATAGCACGTTTCCATAATGCCCATGATGAGGGCCAGACCCAGCGTGAGCGGCACAAAGAGCCAATGGTAGATGGCTGTAAGTGCAAACTGCGCACGCGACCAGTCGATGAGGGTTGGGTCGATTGTCAACAGGTGTGTCATTGTTTATAATTTTAAGATGATTGATGATTGTCGTAAGATTTCTAAAGGGCAGCACCGCCATCGGGTCAGCGCCCCACCAACTGGCCAGCCACATAGGCCGCCTTGTCGCCGTCGTGCGCCTTCTGCTCCAGCACATCGGGGAAGAAGAAGAGTTTCAGCACAAAGAAGATGACAAATAGCTTGATGAGGATGACTGCCCACAGCACCCGGCCGAGGGTCATGGTGCGGAAACCGTCGGCATAGAGCCGGTACACCTTATATAATATATTGTCTCTGGTCATTGTCGGGAAGTGTCAGGAGTGGGTTGCTGATGGGCCGGGGCTGCCAGGTCGGCCACAAATCCTCCGCGGAAGAGCTGCAGACGCCCCTGGTTCTGCAGCCGATGCAATGCGCGCGACACCTCGAGACGGCTGCAACCCAGCTCTTGGGCCAGGCGTACCATCTTGACGACCACACGCTTAGCGCCTACGGGGTATCGGCTGTGGCTATGGACAAAGTCGACGACGCGGCTGTCGATGCTTTCGCCGTGGCTGCGCCAACAGCGGGCGTGTCGCTTCTGGATAAGCGCAGAGAGAAGATTGAAGTAGTTGATACGGAAGATGGGAAAACGGTCTATCAACTTATAGATTTCGTCTTTGCCGATACCGATGACGCTGCAGGGCGTCAGGGCGCGGTAGAGGCTGGCATAATGGGGGCTCACGCCAAACAGCGCTTCGTACTCGAACAAGAGCGGAGCCGCAGCGGTCTCTGCCACCGCATAGGACCCGTTGTCGGCAGAGGTGACGACCTCTACCCTACCGTCGATGAGAAAGAAGAGACGGTCGCAGGTGGTCTGGGCACGCGCTATGGTGTCGCCCTCGGCATACTTGTGGAAACCCAGACGGGTATGGGTCACCAGCGCACCGAGGTCGGCCTTGCTCAGTCCCTGGAAGAGGGCAAACTGGAGCAGCTTGTTGTATATATGCAGCGTGTCCATAGGGGTAACGGTGTCAGAGGGGGTGGCGCTATCAGCGGGCGGGGTCGGCCATCTTGTCGCGCAGTGCCGGAGAGCACCACACGGCATGGCGGCCCTCGCAGTCGGTATAGATGAAGTAGGCCATCATGTCCTTATGCCGGGCAAGCACCTCCTGGGCGCGCTCGAGTCCCATCACCATGAAGGCGGTGGCATAGGCGTCGGCACGGGCACAACTGTTGGTGAGCACCGTGGCAGAGAGAATGCTGTGCTGGACAGGGTAGCCGGTCGCAGGGTCAATGGTATGGGCATACTTGCGGCCGTTCTTGTAGTAGAAGTTACGGTAGTTGCCGCTGGTGGCCATCGCCTTGTCGGCAACATCGATGATGGTCTGCAGTTCCTGGTTGATATTGAGACTGTCGTCGGTGGGCTTGGTGACGCCGATACGCCAGGCGGTCTGCTTGTCGTTGACGCCGTGGGCAACGATTTCTCCGCCTATCTCTATCATATAGTTGGTCACGCCCTGGTCACGCAGATAGCGCGCCACCACATCGCAGCCGTAGCCCTTGGCTATGGCGCTGCAGTCGAGCATGGTGCGGGCGTCCTGCTTCACGACATGGCGTCCGCTGAGTTTCACCTTCTCATATCCCACGATAGCCAGCAGACTGTCTATCACAGCCTTGGTGGGCGGGGTACCCTGCTTGAAACCGAAGCCCCAGGTATTGACCAGCGGCGCCACGGTGATGTCGAAGGCGCCGTGGGTGTCGGCAGAGACCTCCTGCGCCATCGTAAACACATCGGTGAAGAGGTCGTTGACCTCGACGGTCTCGTTGCGGTTTACGCGAGAGATGATGGAGGTCTCGTTAAACGGAGAGAGCGAGTTGTCTACCTGCTGCAGCTGGTCGAGTATCCCGGCTTGCAGGTCGCGGTCGTACTGGTACACGATGCTGTAGGTGGTGCCGAATATCATGCCCTTGTTGTGCTGGTAGGGCATCGCCCGGTTCTGGCGCACGATGATGACCGTCGCCACAATCAGAAAGAGCAGAAACACACCCTGCCCTATCAGTTTCTTCTTGCTTGTTCGCTCCATATAGATGATGGTGTCAGAGTTCGATGATTACATTGAAGGTGCCGCCGATACGGTCGTCGTAGCGACCATAACCAGGGATATACCAGGCCTTGCCGATAGCGGGGTCTTTGGCTGTGAGTTTGCGCTTGTAGCGCAGGCTCCATCCCAGACGCAACGGGCCCCAGATGCGGGCATCGACGCCAGCGACCAGTTCGAGCCAGTGGCAGTTGGCACTGTTGTCCTTATAGCTGTACTCCACATCGTCGCCCCACACGGGGTCCTTGACAGCGGTGCCGTCGACATCATACTTGAAGGAGGTATAGCCATAGCGGCCACCCACATACACACGGTTCACGTCGTGCTTGTTGCGCAGCACGTTGAAGTCTACACCCACACGGCCGTAGGGAGCCGAGGTCTTGTAGCGCAGTCCACTGTCTACATCGTCGGCATCGGCATGGCCCACACCCAGCTCGACAACGGGGAAATAGCGGTCGCGCAGATTGAGACGGGCGGCAGCCTCGTACTGGCCATAGTCGCCCAGACCCGACTGGATGACGCCCACGAGGTCGAACGACACTGCCACTCCGCGGAAGAGGGGTATGGTGTCGCGGTTGGTAAGGGTCTTGCCCTTGTGGTTCTGCGCCTGCAGCGCCAGGGGCATCAGCAGAAGCATGAGGCTAACTGCCAAGACTCTTGAAATAGATGAGCAAATGCGGTTTCTGAGCATCGTAGCTTACTTTATTCTGGTTAATCACAACAGAGTCAATGCGGTGATGGGTGCATTTGACCTGCTGCAGCGTATGAAACATGGTGGCTGGACAGTCTACCGACTCGAAGTGGGGTTCGTTGGTCTTGGTGATGGTCACGGTGTCTATGGTACGCACACCGCCATCGGGACGGATGTCGAAGTAGTACTCGTCGCTCTCGTGGCTGTAGCTCAGCGGGATGCTGAAGCTGTCCACGCGCAGCGCCTTGTTGAGCAGCACGGTGTCGGCTCCCGATGTGCGCTTGACCGATATGGTCAGCGTGTCGTCGAGCGTCGTCACGTCGCCAGCCAGCCTATACTTGGTATAGACGGTATTGTTGAGCGGACAGTCTATCGACGAGCACGAGGCAATCACCGCCACCACCGCCACAAGCAGTAGCGCTATTTTCCGCATCGTATCTCCTCCTCTATCTGGTAATCATTGCGGTTGGGGTTGCTACGGCTTACCAGGTCGCCGATGAAACCGGCAAGGAAGAGCTGGGTACCGATAAGCATCGAGGTGAGGAAGATATAGAACCAGGCAGAGTCGGTGACCAGATGGCCATAGTTGCCCTGACTCAGTTCGACCAACTTGCTGATGCCCAGGATGGCGAGGGCGATGAAGCTAATGAAGAATACCAGCGAGCCCAGAAATCCGAAGACGTGCATAGGCTTCTTGCCGAAGTTGGAAAGGAACCACAGGGTGAGCAGGTCCAGATAGCCGTTGAAGAAACGGTTAAGGCCAAACTTGGATTTGCCATACTTGCGGGCCTGATGGTGTACCACCTTCTCGCCAATCTTGTCGAAGCCGGCATTCTTGGCCAGGTAGGGAATATAGCGGTGCATCTCGCCATAGACCTCGATATTCTTGACCACCTCCAGGCGGTAAGCCTTGAGGCCACAGTTGAAGTCGTGCAGGTTCTTCACACCGCTAATCTTGCGGGCAGTGGCATTGAAGAGCTTGGTGGGGATGGTCTTGGACAGGGGGTCATATCGCTTCTGCTTGTAGCCAGACACGAGGTCGTAACCGTCTTCCATAATCATCTTGTAGAGACCGGGTATCTCGTCGGGAGAATCCTGCAGGTCGGCATCCATGGTAATGACCACGTCGCCCTTGACCTCCTTGAATCCGCAGTAGAGCGCAGGACTCTTGCCATAATTGCGGCGGAACTTGATGCCACGCACGTGCTCCGACTCCTTGCTCAGACGCTCGATGACGTCCCATGAGTGGTCGGTAGAACCATCGTTGACAAATATTACTTCGTAGCTGAAGCCGTTGGCTTCCATCACACGCTTAATCCAGGCAAAGAGCTCGGGCAGCGATTCTTCCTCGTTGTAGAGGGGGATTACTACTGATATATCCATATCTTGTTTACGTTTTATATATACATTATTTATTATAGGGGGCATAACTTCGGCGCATGATGGCAGCCACGGGCAGCGACATGATGGCGCAGAACGTGATGTTCTGGGTGAAGAAGGTGAACACCAACTGCACATCACTTGTGGCGCGAAGCGTGTTGACGGCCTCCTGAAGCTCTCGCACCGACAGGTTCTGCTGCCGGTAGATAGCCTCTATCGTCTGGAGAGCGCCCACCAGCATGCCGACGAAGGCACCGTTGTCGAAGAAACGGAAGTAGACCAGCTGGAAAGCCGCGAAGAGCAGGCTGGCGTAGAGGAAGGTATACCACAGATAGGCATAGCCACGACGGAACGAGATGACTCCGTCGAGGGCACGGTCACGGAAGACCTTGAGGCGTGCGCCGGCCACAAAGGGAGTGGATATGGCAAGCATCGTGCCCCACACGGACTGGGGGTCGAAGATAATGGCCATAAAACTGGCTGCCCACAGCACTGCCATGAACACGCCATCGATACGCGCAAAGGCCTTGACCTGTTTGAAAGCGTCGCTAAGTGTCATATTATCTGCAAAAGTACTGTTTTTTAGAGAGAAAATCCATAAAACTGCGATTTTTTCGCATTTCCATGGTCTTTTTTTTCGTTCTTCCGGCTTTTAGAATGATGGAAGATAATTAGCTGGTTATCGACAAAGGCCTCAAGGGATATATGGCATGACTTAGTCAAGACCTATAAAACTTCTGGTTGACAACAACTTGTAGAACAGAACACGCTCATAGCTTATAAGCGACATATGATGGTGGCGGAAAAGGATTGGTTTCTTGGGATAAAATCGAAGAGTTTCTGAAGAAGAATCAAAGGCAATTGTATAGACAGAAAAACATACTTCGTAGCTACCCGCCTGGCATGGGGCAACTACCATCAACATACTTATAGTGAACTTCATCAGATGTTAAAAACGATAAATCTTGTTAAGCGAAGGGCGTATTACTTCGTATGTTTATACCTTTGCGTACTGTTTTATAATCTGAAGGATAACACTTAATAAAGAGAAGGAAAGATGAAAGATAGTTCAGAACATCCAGTTGTCTGCAACCATAACAAAGTAGGCTTCTTGGGGTTACTCGTCACATTAGGCATCGTGTTTGGAGACATCGGAACATCACCCCTATATGTGATGAAGGCCATACTCCATACAGGCGAAACCATCAACGAAAGCACTATCTTGGGTGCGTTGTCCTGTATCATTTGGACACTCACCCTACAGACCTCCATCAAATACGTATGTGTGGCTCTGCGTGCCGACAACAATGGCGAAGGAGGCATTCTCGCCCTCTACGCTCTTCTGCGCCGCCTCAAGAGCAAGTGGATTTATATACTGGCTATCATTGGCGCAAGTACCTTACTGGCAGATGGGATTATCACCCCTGCCATTACGGTTACTACAGCCATTGAAGGACTCGAAAGCATCAGTCCGAATCTGCCTGTCACTCCCATTACACTTGCCATTATCACCATCATCTTCTTTGTGCAGCGGTTTGGCACCGAGAGTATTGGCAAGTCTTTCGGAGTCTTCATGCTCTTATGGTTTCTCCTGTTGGGCATAATAGGCTTCATCAGTATCACGACCTTCCCTATGATACTAAAGGCATTCAACCCATATTATGCTGTCATCCTGTTGGCAAAATCTCCCCAATGGTTTTTAATTCTGGGTGCCGTGTTTCTCTGTACTACCGGTGCAGAAGCTCTTTACTCCGACTTGGGACATTGTGGCAGAAAGAACATCACCATCAGTTGGGCCTTTGTAAAGACCATGCTCATTCTCAACTATCTGGGACAGGGAGCATGGGTGCTGAATCATGTGCAGACAGCCTACTCCGTGAATCCGTTCTTTGCCATCATGCCGCAGAACATACTTGTCTTCGCCATCATTATGGCCACTGGTGCGGCTATCGTTGCGAGTCAGGCACTCATCAGCGGTACCTTCTCCATCTTGAGCGAAGCCATGAACCTGCACTTCTGGCCCCGTATGCGAATCAAGCATCCCACACATGTAAAAGGGCAGCTTTATATCCCCGTAATCAACCTTGCCATGTACATCGGTGTGGTCCTCATCATCCTGCTGTTTCGCGACTCCTCACGCATGGAGGCTGCCTACGGACTCGCCATTACTATCACCATGCTGATGACTACATTGTTGCTCGGTTTCTACCTGCACAGCAAGGGTATGGCGCGACTTTTCACGATATTGTTTATTGGCACATACTGCACCATCGAGGGCATCTTCTTAACTGCCAATTTATCAAAGTTTCTCGCAGGAGGCTGGTGCACAATGCTCATTAGCGGAATCCTGTTCCTGATGATGTATGTATGGGTACGTGCCATGAAGATACGCCGCCAGTACATTAGCACCAAACCTCTGGACGACTATTATCAGATTATCTCCGACATCAAAGCCGACGAAGACATCCCCAAGTACGCTTCCAACCTTGTCTATGTAAACCATGCCGAAAAACAAGGTACCGTAGATGACAAGTTGCTATATTCCATCATCAACAAGCAACCTAAACGCGCTGACCATTACTGGCTCATCAATATGGAGTTTGTAGATACTCCTGATACGCTGGAGTACAGTTGCGAGACCTTAGTGCCCGACACACTGTACAGCGTGACCATGCACATAGGTTTCCGCATTGAGCCTCGGGTTAGTCTCTATCTGAGACAAGTGGTGGAAGACCTTGTGGATAGCAAGAAGGTTGACCTTACCAGCACCTATCCTTCACTCCGCAAAAACGGTATTCCTGGCGATTTCCGTTTCATCATCATCCACCGCGTGTATTATCCCGAGAGTTCCGTCAACCGCCAGCAGAACCTGCTGATGACCATCTACGCCCTTATCAGCAAGATAGGCATTGACGAGCCAAAGGCATTGGGCCTTGACACTTCCATGGTGGTGGTAGAACGCGTACCGCTGATTATCAATCATCACATTGGCAGCATCAGGCGAATTGCACAAATTGTAGAAGAATAAACAAATCCGACTGATTGTAACCTGAGTTCGGGATAAGAAAGTCTTTGTAAAAGTTGGTAATCCCAATAGTTCTTAGTACCTTTATGGTTGTAACACGGGTATAAGTTTCATTGACAGCACATGCATTCCCGTATGCCACAACAAGCGCATAACAAGTCAATGACGAACTTAAGAATGTTGCACAAATTGTACATTCAAGACATCGTAGCGTGTTCAACTTTGTAATGAATGTCCTTTCTGTTTTGGCTGCGTATAGCTTCTTTGAAAAGAAACCGTCCATCAACATTGACTATTGCATAGAGAATGTTGACGGACAGCTCGCTGTTATAAAGTAAACTTTATTTGGATTTTACAATTCTGCATTTTTCCATCCATATTTTTTGGAGGGTAAATGTAATATGCATCTGTCGGAAACTCGACATAACAAAAAACAACTGTCGCTTATCCCGAACTCAGGTTAATGGAAGCTGTAGATTGAACCTAAGTTCTCTACGTTTGGCGTTATAATTGTTGTGATTAAGGATGTTATGGAAGGATTGGTAAAACGGGTAAACGATTTTGTAGAAATGGAGCTTCGTTCTGGAGCCATGCAATTGATAAGTGCTGAGTATGTGGCTCGTTGTATGCAGATTGCCAAAGAGGATGTGGCAGCTGCTCTCGAAGTGCTAAAGAAATAATTGCGTTGTAGTGATGAGCGGTTGCAGATAATTCGTGCTACATATATAAATAGGTGGCCGGTATATTTGGCGGTGTCGATGGAACTTGTTACTTTTGCTGTGTTAAAGCAGAGATTATGGAGAATATGACAAAGCGTGAGGCCAATTGGCAGGAAAGCTACAAGGAGCTATTGGCTTATGTTGAGGAACATGGGCAGTTTCCCAATAAGAAGAAAGCGGCTAAGCGTGGTCTTTTGAACTGGTGGAAGTATAACAAGAAACAGATGAAGGCCGGCAAACTGGATGATGAGCACATGCAGCTTCTGATAGAATTGAGCGATAAGCGGCGGGTGCATCTGCTGTTTGCGGACGAGTCGGGTGACGACGAATAGTTGTTGCCGTATATGTGTCCAATAGAATAGTGCATAGAGCCGGATTTCCATAGTAGGGGAGTCCGGCTCTATGCGTTTATGTGGGGCGCAATACGTTGGTAATCATCCGAATTTCCGCGCTTTTTCTTGGCTTCGCTGTAAGTGTTGAGATTTATAGATGAAACAGCAGGTCAACTGCGGGTGACATCTTCGGCTAAACGCAACGACATTATCTTTCCGCGTCGTACAGCGTCGGTGACCTTCGGTTCTGAGTGGCTGCTGCTTGTGGGCGTCCGAAAGGCATAGTGGAACGTTCCCGCGGAAACTGGTTGAGGGAAAAGTCTCTTGCCATTTGTTCTCTATTTGCTACATCTATTAAAGGATGTGATAGACACAAAAAGCCGTTGTGGTTGTTGGCGGCTTCGCCTTGTTGGAGTTGTTGGTGACGCCTGACGGGAAACGAGTTTTCCTCTTTGTCGTCACCAATACCTCCAACGCTATGCTTCGCATGACGACAACAGCCGTCACGGTTCAAAAAGCGGCCGTCGGCCGTTCAAAAAGTCCGCCTTTGGCGGTAAAAAAAGCCTGATACCAAAATTTATTATGGCAAATTACCGCCTGATACCAAAATCTTTTTTGTGGATTTATGCCCTAATACCAAAATCTTTTGTAGCGAAATACGTTCTGATACCGAAATCTTTGGGTTGTTTGCCCACTGCGGGTAATGCCTTCGGCTAAGCGCAACACTTACAGCGTAGCCATGATGGTGGGGTGGGCGTGTACCCAGGGTAGCGTGCTTTCGCCCGCAACCCTGGGCTGGGGAAACGCAACACCTACAGCGTTGCTGCTGCTTGTGGAAGCCCCTCTCTAACTCTCCCCAAGGGGCGAGAATGCTAACCTGGTGAGTTACGCATAGTTATTGGTGAAATGATGGGGTGGGTGGCGTGATAGAACTTCGTTCTGGCGACAACGCTGTAAATGGTGGTGCTTGTGGGAGAGTTTCCATGTTTTTTACCTCTGTTTGCTTTAACTATTAAGGGATGGAGATAAAGACAAAAAGCCGGGGTGGCTGTTGTCGGCTTCGCCTTATTGGGGCTGTTGGTGACGCCAGTCAGAAAACAAGTTTTCGTTCTTGTCATCACCGTCATCACCAATGTCATGCATTGCATGACGACAACAGCCATCATGGTTCAAAAAAGCGGCCGTAGGCCGTTCAAAAAGTCCGCCTTTGGCGGTGAAAAAATAGCTGCTTGCGGTGCCCCTCTCTAACTTTCTCCAAGGGGCGAGAATGCCAACCAGTTGTGGTTCACCTTCTGGATGTGTGGGGTGGATGGAGCATGAGTTTCGTTGTATTTTGAACCTGCGTAAATGCTCTATATACCTTATTATATATGTATCTCTCTGCATGGGTGGGGGAATCTATGGTGTGTCCTTGTAAAGTGCAAGTGGTGAAAGATATCGTAGAAGATATGCTCTTATGGGGTTTATCTTGTCTGGGTATGAGTGGCTCGTGAGGGACTGGTGGTTAGGGCTCTTGTGGCGTGAAAAGAAAAACTCCCAAAGTCCTAATGGGCCTTGGGAGTTGTCATCATATTCATGATATGGGTTCTGTCATTAGAATGGCAGGTCATCATCGCTGTTGCTCTGCTCGGGCTGGGGTGGGAATGGGGCGTTGGCGGGCTGCTGAGGCGCTGCGGGAGCGGCCTGGGCTGCAGGGGCTGCGCTAACGGTGTTGGGGTCGACCAAGCGAACGTCGAATGCGCGGATATTGTTGAACCAACGGCCATTATACTCGTGAGCATCAATGTCGAAAGAAACATTGACCTCCTGGCCTAACTGTATGTTGAAACGAGTGAGACGCTCTTCGCCAAATACATCGAATACCATCTTGCGAGGGAAGCTGTCGTGGGTTTCGATTACAAAACTCTGACTCTTCCACTCTCCACGTGCTGAAACGCCGCTGCGTGCGGGCAGCACTGCGATTACCTTACCTTGTAGTTCCATTTTATAATTATATATTTGTTTTCGAGATTATTATCTTCTGCGAAATTACTAAATTTTATGAGAAAGACGAAAATATTTGCCTATTTTTTTGCACCGCAAGCAGCTTTTTTGTATTTTTGTGCCTATATTCAATTAAAAACCATATAAATAATATAGGCATGGAATTTACAATATCAAGCAACGCTCTTAGCAGCCGTTTACAAACCTTGGCAAAGGTTATCAGTAGTAAAAACTCACTCCCTATACTGGAATGTTTCTTGTTTGAGGTGAACAATGGTTCGCTGACGATTACTTCGTCGGACAGCGAAAACATGATGAAGTCTACTGTGGCACTGGACAGTAACTCTGGAGAAGGGGCTTTTGCCATTCAGAGCCAGACCATGCTTGACGCTGTGAGAGAGCTGCCCGAGCAGCCTTTGACAGTAGTCGTTGATACCGAACTGGCTACAATCAAGGTGATATATCAAGGCGGTGAATATAACTTTACCATCATGGGCGCTGCAGAATATCCCAAAATGCTGACGATGCCTGAGAATGTCAATGTAATCACGATTGATTCGGGCGTGCTGGCTGCCAACATAAACCGTTCGATATTTGCCACTGCGCAGGATGAGCTGCGTCCGGTGATGAATGGTATCTACTTTGACCTGACTCCGGAAGCGTTGGCTATCGTAGCCAGTGATGGACACAAGCTGGTGCGTAACAAGAACTTCATGGTGAAGAGTGATTCTCCTGCCGCCTTTATTCTCCCGAAAAAGCCAGCCAACCTGTTGAGAAGTGTGCTGGGCAAGGATGGCAGTGATGTCGTCATCAAGTTTGATGGACGAAATGCCGAGGTAACCTTCGACGAGGGCGTGCTGACATGCAGACTGATAGAGGGACGTTACCCCAACTACAACTCGGTGATACCTGTAGCCAACCCCAATCAGCTTACGATAGATAGAAAGGCTCTGCTGAGTGCTCTCAAGCGCGTATTGCCTTTTGGTAGCAAGAGCAGCCAGTTGGTGAAGTTCAAGTTGGACGCAGGCAGTCTGGTTATCTCGTCTGAGGATATAGACTATGCAACCAAGGCTCGTGAGACTATCCTCTGTGACTATGCAGGACAGAAGATGAGCATAGGATTCAAGGGCAGTTCGCTGACAGAGATTTTGAGCAATCTGGACAGTGAGCAGGTTACGGTGGAACTCGCTGATCCCAGCCGTGCCGGTATCATTGTACCTACAGAACAGCCCGAGAATGAGGATGTGCTGATGCTGCTCATGCCGATGTTGTTGAACGATGCAAACTAATAGTCAGAACCCACTATAATATATAGTAATAGTGAAACTTAATATCACAAAACCGCTGGTAGTCTTTGATTTGGAGACTACCGGCTTGGATATTGTAAAAGACCGTGTCATCCAGATATCGTATATCAAGGTGATGCCGGACGGACGGGAAGAACGAAATAATATCTTTGTCAATCCTCAGCGGGTAATCCCTGATGAGGTGGTAGCGCTTACGGGCATTACCAATGAGATGGTGAAGGATGCCAAGACATTCAAGGAGATTGCAGCCAATCTGAAAGACGCGTTTGCGGGATGTGACTTTGCCGGATTCAACTCAAACTTTTTTGATATTCCCATGCTTGCCGAGGAGTTCCTTCGTGCGGGCGTGGACTTTGACTTCTCCAAGGTCCGTCTGATAGATGCGCACAGCATCTTCTGCAGAATGGAGCGTAGGAGTCTGGCTGCTGCCTATCAGTTCTATTGCGGTCGCAAGATGGAGGATGATTTCCCTCCGCATCGTGCCGATAATGACACCGAGGCTACCTATCGGGTGCTGATGGCTCAGTTGGACAAGTATAATCCAGAGACGGCCGATGACCCTGAGAAGGTGTTGCACAACGATATGGATGAGTTGGCAGCCCTGTCAAAATCGAATGACAATGTGGACTTTGCAGGCAGAATCGTGTGGAAGGACATGGTCGATGCCAATGGCAAGCCGCTGCTCGATGGTGAAGGCAATCCGCGCAAGCAGGAGGCTTTCAATTTTGGTAAATACAAGGGTTGGTATGTGACAGATGTCCTGCGCAAGGACCCTGGTTATTACAGTTGGATGCTGTCGTCTGATTTTACGAACAACACCAAGCAAGTGCTCACGCGTATCCGTATGCGTGAATTTATGAACAAGAAAGGATAGTGGGCAGTAATCTCGGCATATTGATACGGACATTTACGCGGAGAAATCGCTTCTGGATGAAAGGCGTGATGGTGATGGGCTACATCATGATAATGCTGGCGGCAATGCCGGCAAAGGCTCAGGAACTCAATGCCAAGATAACCATCAACCGTTCGCAGATACAGGGAACGGATGCCAGCGTGTTTGATGAATTGCAGAAGCAGTTGGAGCAATTTGTCAATGAGCGGCAATGGACCAATCTGCATTTTCAGAAGAATGAGCGTATCGTATGCAATTTTAACATCACTGTAACCAAATATGACGCTTCGTCGAATATCTTCACTTGCAAGGCGCTGATACAAGCCAATCGTCCGGTATATAATTCGGCTTACACTACCACTCTTTATAACAACACTGACAACAACTTCAACTTCGAATATACCCAGTTTGATCAAATTGTCTTCACTCCAGACAATATTGACAATCAGCTTACTGCGCTGTTTGCCTATTATGCTTATCTGATTATCGGCATCAATCTCGACAGTTTTGCTGCCATGGGTGGTGACGAGGTGCTGCAACAGTGTATGAATGTTGCCAACAGTGCGCAAAATCTGAATTATCCCGGATGGAAAGCCTTTGATGACAGTCGAAACAGGTATGCCTTTATCAATGATTATCTGGATGGAGGTATGCGCCCGTTCCGACAGTTTCAGTATGACTATTACCGTACCGGGCTTGACGAGATGGCTGGCAATGCGGAGCGAGGGCGTGCCAATATAACTAAGGCGATGGAGCTGTTGAAGAACAGTCATGATAACAAGCCGCTGAGTCTTGTTCCGCAGATATGGACGGACTACAAGCGGGATGAAATTGCCAATATATATAAAGGTAAGGGAACGCCCAAGGAGAAGGAAACAGTATATGACATTCTGTTTGGTATCAACGCCAGTCAGAATGCGGCATGGGATAAAATTAAGGAATAATGTTAAGACATTTATATATAAAGGATTTTACGCTGATAGACCAGCTTGACATTGATTTCTATCCAGGTTTCTCGGTAGTCACTGGAGAAACGGGAGCGGGAAAGAGCATTATCTTAGGCGCATTGGGTCTGCTTTTGGGAAATCGTGCTGATGTTAAGCAGATAAAGAACGGCGAAAAGAAGTGTGTCATTGAGGCACATTTTGATTTGGCCGACAGTCATCTGGAGCGTCTGTTCTCTGACAATGATATAGACTATGATGCACAGGACTGCATCCTGAGAAGGGAAATCAATGCCAATGGCAAGAGCAGGGCTTTTATCAATGATTCACCTGTATCGATCGCTGTTCTCAAGGAATTGGGCGAGCACCTGATAGACATACACAGTCAGCACCAGAATCTGCTCTTGCAGAAGGATGATTTCATGCTCGGCATTGTGGACGTGGTGGCCAAGAATGGTGAGGTGCGTCGTGCGTTTGCCGAGGCATACGAAGAGCAGAAAAAGTGCAAGCGTGAGTTGGATGACTTGACACAGCAGATAGAACGAGATAGGCAGAATGAAGATTTTCTGCGTTTCCAATATCAGGAGCTATCCAAGGATGAATTCAAAGAAGGCGAGCAGGAGCAGTTGGAGCAAGACAGTGAGATTCTGGTTCATGCTGAAGAGATAAAGCAGGTGCTCTTTGATGCGAATAACGTGCTTGCTGACGAAGACAACAATGTGGCGTCTATCCTGAAGAACATCGCTTCCAATCTGAATTCGATAGAATCGGTATATGCGCCAGCTCGGGAACTGGCTGCGCGTGTGGAAAGTGCTTATATCGAAATCAAAGATATAGCCGACGAAATCAATGGGGGAGGAGAGAAGATTGAGTTCAATCCTGCCTTGTTGGAGGAAATCAACGGCAGGCTGGATAGATTGTATGCTCTGCAACAGAAGTATCACCTCGGTTCGATAGAAGAACTTAATGAACTCAAGCAGAAAATCGCTGACCAACTGGGTCTTATTGACAATGGTTCGGATGAGTTGGATGCGCTTAAGGAACGATATGAGCGGGCATACAAGGAATGTCTGGTAAAGGCGAAACAGTTGACGCAGACACGCGAGAAAGCGGCGAGAACTGTGGAAAAGGAACTCAAGCAACGTCTGGTGCCATTAGGAATCCCCAACGTAAGATTTGAGGTGTCGATTGAGGAAAAGCCCTTGAGTGCTGATGGCGCCGACAAGTTGCAGTTTATGTTCAGCGCGAACAAAAACAGTCTGTTGCAGCCCATATCGCAGATAGCCTCGGGCGGCGAAATCGCCCGCGTGATGCTCTCGTTGAAGGCGATGATTTCGGGAGTAGTCAAGTTGCCCACCATCATCTTTGACGAGATTGATACGGGCGTGAGCGGTCGCGTGGCCGAGCAGATGGCTTCGATTATGAAGGAGATGGGCGACAAGGACCGTCAGGTCATCAGCATTACCCATCTGCCACAGATTGCTGCCATGGGAACGACTCATTATAAGGTTTCCAAAGAGGATTATCATGATGTGACGTTGAGTAGGATGACAAAACTTACAGATGATGAGCGGATCAAGGAAATCGCTCAGATGTTGAGCGGCAGTGACATAACTCCGGCCGCAATAGAAAATGCAAAATCCCTATTAAGAATATGAAGAAAATCATTTATATAGCTTTTGCACTCTTGGTTGCAACCAATTGTAGTGCGCAGATAGAGAGTGCCGCCAAATCGGTTTTCTCTCTGACAACCTTTAAGAAAGATGGTACCTTGCTTGCATCAACCCATGGCGTGTTTGTGGGAGATAAGGGCGAAGCGATAAGTTCTTGGAAGCCGTTTGTGGGTGCCGACAGTGCGGTGGTAATCGATGCCAATGGCAAGCAATCGGTAGTAAGTGCGCTGATCGGTGCCAACGAGTTGTACAATGTCTGCAAGTTTAAGGTGGATGGCAATACACAGCCTGCTTCTGTAGCAACCGCAGCCAGCAAGAAGGGTGAAAAGGTATGGATATTGCAGTATTCGGTCAACAAGCCCCTCATAGACCAGCGCAATGTGCAGAGCGTGGAGCCATTTATGGAGAAGTATGCCTATTATCTCTTCTCGTCTAATATCGATGAGAGTGCTGATGGATGTCCTGTCGTCAATTCCAAAGGTCAGGTGATTGGTGTCATCCAGATTTCCAAGGATGGACAGCAGATTGTGGCTACTGATGCCAATTTCATGAACGATATGACTGTGGAGAACGGTCTGGCGATAGCCAATCCTGTGCTCAGACAATCGTTTATCCCTATCGACTTTCCCAAGAACCATGAGCAGGCTGCGGTGATGTTGACTCTCACAGCAGAACAGAGAGATACGCTGATGTATAACAAGTACGTAAAGGCTTTCATCCAGCGTTTCCCTGATTATGTGGAAGGCTATAATGCGCTGGCCAACAGACAGCTGGCCAAGGCTGATTTCTCTGGAGTAGATGCTACCATCAAGACTGCCCTTGAGAAAGTTGTCAAGAAGGAGGATGTACATTCGGCCTATTCCCGTCTGATATATAGCAAGGTTTCCAATCTTCCAGACAGCATCTATCCTTCCTGGAATGCGGATAAGGCGCTGGAGGAAGCCAATAAGGCGTATGATATTGACCACCAGCCTCTCTATGTGCATCAGCAGGCTTTGGCTTATTTTGTGAAGAAAGACTACGCTACTGCCTACGACAAGTTTATGGAACTCACCAAGACCCCTATTCGCAATGGCGACCTCTTCTATAGTGCCGCTCAGTGCAAAACGCAGATGAAGGCTCCCGATGCAGAGATTGTAGCCCTCTTGGACAGTGCTATAGCTGTCTCTCCCCAGCCACTGAATTTTGTGGGTGCGCCTTATGTGCTTGCTCGTGCTACACATTATTATAATATAGGAGAGTATCGTAAAGCGGTGATAGATTTCAATCAGTATGACTCGTTGATGCAGGGTAGGCCCATTACCAGCAATTTCTACTATATCCGTCATAAGGCAGAAATGGAAATCCATCAGTATCAGCAGGCGCTCAATGATATGGACCGTGCCATATTGCTGCAGCGTGATTCTCCAACCCTGTGGGCAGAGAAGGCTTCGCTGCATTTGCGCTTCAGCCAGACCGACAAGGCAATCCGTAGTGCAGAAATCTGTACACAACTTGCACCTGAGTATGCCGATGGATATATCTTGTTGGGCGTGGCCAATATGGTGGCAAAGAATAAGGAAGAAGGAACCAAAGCTCTCATGAAAGCCAAGGAATTGGGAGATGAAAGAGCTGATGAGTATTTGAAGAAATATAAGTAAATATTTGGAAATACCAAGCAAATTTATTAACTTTGCAGCCGCAAAAAGGATGGTTCCGTAGCTCAGTTGGATTAGAGCAACAGCCTTCTAAGCTGTGGGTCTTGGGTTCGAACCCCAACGGAATCACGAAAAAACTGAAGAAAGAGGATTTTTACATAATGTAAAGTCCTCTTTTTTTGTGTATATGTTTCGCCTTGCTTCTTTGCTTCAGGAGCCCCAAATAGAAGGCTTAATATAACCTATCTGAAAGGGAATGATGCGCCTCGGCTCGATGAGCTACTACCAGTATGTTTGTCTCTTTGTGGAGCTTTTTGCAGTTACACACAAATCACTTATCTGTGACGTAAACAGATTGGTCTGTGTATTGGTTGGTATCTGCAACATCACTGTGTCATATTTGTTTCACGCATCATTTCTTACCTTAGCATCTATTTGACTGGAACGGAGGTTCGTATTATCTTGGAAGAGTTTTGAATAGCCCATTTAAATTGAGGTGATTTCCATATTTATACGCAACATAGCACCGATAACTCTGAGGAGTTTAACCTTATCTTTGGTTGTGTTAGGCACGATAATCCATCGCTCATTGTCTATCCGTACTTGTCCGTTAAACATCTTTGATGTTGTTATAAGTGGTTTGCCACACCAAGTTAGTTCTTTTTGCTTGATTTTATCTATACCAATTTCCCTGATTAATTCAAGGAACGTATTTGTTATTGAATTATTGGCAAAACATTGCCCATCTGGTAATTTTACGAGTATTTCGCCTTTTGTTCTAGTGCGCTTTTCTTTGTTAGGGTTGTCTTGTGCTATAAAGTCTTCTCCCAACTCTATTTTTAATCCTAAAGACAATTGCTCATTTATTGCATTTAATTGCAGGAACTTTGTGTCCGAGTTTGATTGTGTGTTGAGATACCAACCATTGCAAACAGGCTTCATCCATTCCTTGTATCTGGGATATATTTCTTTTGATAACAATGGCAGGTGGCATGACTGTAGTTTTATATTGGCTATAACATCATCGCCCAACTCTTGCATTGTTGCTATCATTGTATCGGTTGTACTTTTATAACAAAGGACTTTTCCATTGGGGAAGGTTACTCTTAAGAGTTTTCTTCTCGCTCTATCTCGTTTTACTTCTTCCATGTAGCTTTATATTAGTGATACTTCAGTTTTTTTGTGCAGCATTGCAACGATTACTCGCAGAGGTTTTAGCTTTTCTTTAGGCAGTAAATCAATCAACTTTTATCCTTATCACTCTTATTCCTGTCTGTTTGGGATGCTTGCTCATATATACTGCGAGCGTCATAGGTTCTTCCACTACTTTGTGTCTTATCTGTGAGGCGTTGAGGAGATGTAGGCCGTCGGCGTGCCAAACTGCGATGCCTATGTGGGATGTGTCGAGTCCTTGTTTGGATGTGGTAATGGCAAGTATGTCGCCATCCTTTATGGTCTGGCGCATGAGCGTTGAGTTGCCTATTGATTTCTTCGGAATATAGGCCACAATGCGTCCGGTCAGTTTTTGCTCCGTATCTCTGATTTCTTTTATGGCCTTTGGTTTGCCATGCAGCATAGGGTAGAGGTGGCTGTGGGTTGACATGAAATCGATGTTGAGACGCTGGCGGCCGGTGAATGGTCGTCCTTTATGCGAAATCTCCTTAATCAGCCCAATCTCGGTGTTGTCGTCAATCCATGAAGTGAAATAATGCAGTCGTCGCGTGTAGCCTATTTTCCCTTGTTCGTAACGTATGGTTCTCAGCCAACGGCAGTAATCTTCAAACCTGATGCTTTGTTCACGGGCACACAGCGTGAGCGCCATTACCGTCTCGACATATGTGGTGCAATCGAGTTTGCGCAGGTTGACAACGAGCTGTTCGGATGGGTTCACCTCCAAGGTCTTGGCAACATAGGGAATGCCACGTAGTTGACGGGCAAAGTATATCATGAGATTTTTATCCTTGCCCAGGTGTCTCGCCTGCTTCAGCAGCGAAGTCACGCGTAGGCTGTCAGATGGCTTATAATCCACCTTCTCCTGTCCAATGGCATTGAGGCAAAAGCCCAATATGACGACAGCGAGGAATATTGTATGTTTCATCGTCGGTCGAAGTTAAATCCTATATAAATGTTGACATTGCCAAAAGTATTATTGGTCGTTATCTGGCTTTTGTGATAATTATACGAGTGGAATACGGCATTGGCTCCCACAAACCATTTGGTGTTGTTCCATACTATACCCATACGTCCAATTGCATCAATGTTGGTATTGTGCAGTGAAAGCTGTTTGAACCAAGGTTTGTCTTCATGGTTGTCGCCACGCGTGGTCTTGTATGAAAGACCAATAGACAGGGAGGCGTCAATTAGCAGGTTGCGCATGGGCACCCAATTGTATGCGTATCCTCCAGAGATGGAGTAGTCGGTATAATCGATGTGAGGAGGCAGGTTGCGATTGGCATCAAGTCCGTTGGGCGCAGTATAGCCTGTATGTTGCTTGATAATGGCAGACAGTTTCATCCAGTCCATATTCAAGCCATGTCGCGTATAACCGATACCCGCCATAAATGAACCGGCCGAACGTCGCTGTACTGTGCTTTGACTGTAAGCAGCGGGATAAGAGAATTTACGGTGGTTGAAGATATAATATAGGTTGAAGCCCTTGATACTTGCTTCTATTCCATCAAATGGCAAATCCTTCAATCCCTCGGTATCATATTGTCGTCCTACATCAATTTCCTTGATTTTGTAGTTGTCTCCCGTGCGACGATAGAACAGGTCGACGCCTATCTGATTGGAGTATAAACTCAGATTGAAGTCTTGGTTGCGTCCGCTCTCTTTGATGTGGGCTACGTCGAGGGTATAGCCCAGGAATATCCATCTCCACCCGAAGTAAGGGCCGACCTTTATGCGCGGCTTGGGGGCAAAGACTACATTCATTCCGTCACTGCTGCTCAGGCGATATACCTCATAGGTGTTGGTGTTCTGAATCATTGCAGCAAAATTATATCGCTGCGGTTCTACATAGTTGGTATCGACACGGCTGAATTCTTTGACAAAGTCATACAGGACTCCTATCACACCCTTCTTTTGGGGTGGGATAGAGTCTTCTGCCATAAGTGGTGAAGATGTGATGAGCAATATGATAATTAGATAGAGATGTCGGAGCATACAGCCTACATTTTTCCCAATATGCGATCCATCACCCAGTTGGTGGGAGTTGCGCTTACGCTGGTCGATGTGCAGATGTTCAGACCCTGCAGGTCTTCTATCACTTGGCGTATAATCGGTAGTTGCACGTAAGGAGGGTTCTTGACCTCTATCTCTGTCAAACCTTCTGAGGTTACCAGACGGATAGGTTTGTAGTTGAAGACAGAGAAAGACAGCATACCTTGTTCGCCGACTATCTCTATGCAGTCTTCTCTGGCACTTTGGTGGCCCACGAAGCACCACGACCCGCTGCCGACCAGTCCACTCTCAAAGCGGAAGCAAGCGCTTATGGTATCTTCTGCGGTATAGAGGTGGGCGCGGTTGGTGCAATAACCGTGGGCTTTGACGATAACGCCAAAGATGTCTTGCAATAAATCAAGTTGATGAGGGGCCAGGTCGTAGAAATAACCACCACCAGAGATGTCTGGCTGCAGGCGCCATGGCAGTTCGCGGGTGGAGTTATAGTCCAATTCTCGGGGAGGAGCGGAAAACCTTACCTGCACGTTGGTAATATTGCCAATGCGCCCTTCGCGTATGATTTCTTTGACGCGCTGGAAGTAAGGCAGGTAGCGGCGATAGTAGGCCACATAACAGGGCACTCCTGTCTGCTCGCTTATGCGGTTGATGCGTACGCAGTCGTCATAGCTTGCAGCCAATGGCTTTTCCACATATACCGGCTTGCCTGCACGCATCGCCATAATGGCAAAAGTGGCATGACTTGATGGTGGGGTGGCAATATATATGGCATTGATATCCGGGTCGTCTATCAATTCCTGGGCATCCGTGTACCATTTGCGTATATTGTGTCGCTCCGCATAGTTGCGCGCTTTCTGTTCGCTGCGGCTCATTACCGCTTCCACATGCGAACCTTCCACTTCGGCAAAGGCGGGACCAGACTTCTTCTCGGTAACCTCGCCGCAACCAATAAATCCCCAACTGATTTGTTTCATCTTGTTTGCTTTTTCAGAACATTTGATACAAAGTTACGGCAAAGCGGAGATATTACAAAAAAAAAGTCGTAATTTTGCATATATAATTAAAGCAACGATATGGAAATTAAGAATTCTCAGTTTGTTATTTCAGCGCCTACAGTCGAAAAATGTCCAAAAGACAACAAGCCCGAGTATGCTTTTATCGGTCGAAGCAATGTAGGTAAATCAAGCCTCATCAATATGCTTTGTAATCATAAGGGCCTGGCCAAGACCAGTGCCACCCCCGGCAAGACTCTTCTTATCAATCTGTTTCTTGTCAATCGTGAATGGTATCTTGTCGATCTCCCAGGATATGGTTATGCCAAGCGTTCTAAATCCGTGCAAGACCAACTGCAGCGTATGATTTCGAGTTACATACTCCAGCGTCAGCAGTTGGTCAATGTATTTGTACTCATAGATATTCGCCATGACCCGCAGAAGATAGACCGTGAGTTTATCGATTGGCTGGGCGTGAGCAGCGTTCCTTTCAGTATCGTTTTTACCAAGGCCGACAAACTCGGACCCGTCAAGGCTCGTCAGAATGCAGAGCGCTGGATGGAAAGCCTCAGAGATACATGGGAAACGTTGCCTCCATATTTTATCACGAGCAGTGAGAATAAGACCGGCCGTCAGGAGGTGATAGACTATATTGGACAAATCAACGACTCGTTAGCTGCTACTGATTAATACGTCGATACGATGGCAAGTCAGAATACTATTCTTGATGTACAGAACGTAAGCAAGCGTTTCGGCGCTCGTGAGCTTTTCGCCAATCTTTCGTTCAGCATAGCCGAGGGACAGAAGGTGGGCCTCATTGCCCGCAACGGTACTGGCAAGTCTACGCTGCTGTCAATCCTTACTGGCAGAGAGAGCCAGGATGAAGGAGCTATTGTTTATCGCAATGGAATACGCACGGGGTATCTGGAGCAGGAACCTGTCTTTAATCCCGATGACACCGTGTTGGATGCCTGCTTCAACCATCAGGGCGATGATGAGAAGATAGTGAAGGCCAAGCAGATATTGACCCGGCTTAAAATCGCAGACCTCTCTCAGCCGATGGGACAACTCAGTGGCGGACAGCGTAAGAGGGTGGCCCTTGCCAATGCGCTCATTACCGAGCCCGATTTCCTGATATTGGACGAGCCTACCAACCATTTGGACCTCGAGATGATAGAATGGCTGGAGGGTTTTCTCCAGCGAGGCAACAAGTCGATACTAATGGTCACCCATGACCGTTATTTTCTTGACCGCGTGTGTGATGTAATCCTCGAACTGGATGACCATACCATTTATACCTATCGTGGCAATTATGCCTATTATCTTGAGAAGCGTCAGGAGCGCATTGACAATCGTCGTGCCGAGCAGGCTCGTGCCGCCAATCTGTATCGTACCGAATTGGAGTGGATGCGCCGTATGCCTCAGGCCCGTGGTCACAAAGCCAAGTATCGTGAGGACGCTTTCTATGAACTCGAAGCCCGCGCCCATCAGCGTATTGAAGAGCGCCAGGTAAGACTCAAAGCATCCAATGTATATATAGGTTCTAAAATCTTCGAATGTCAATACGTTTCCAAACGGTTTGGCAAGGATAAAGTTATACTCGACAATTTCTATTACAATTTCGCCCGTTTCGAGAAAATGGGCATTGTGGGCAACAATGGCACCGGAAAGTCTACCTTTATCAAGCTGCTGTTGGGATTGCAGCGGCCGGACGATGGAAGGTTTGATATCGGCGAGACCGTCAAGTTCGGCTATTATTCACAGGACGGCCTGCAGTTTGACGAGCAAGAGCGGGTCATCGACATTATCACCAAGCGTGCCGAGTATATCGACCTTGGTGGCGGGCGTCACCTCTCTGCTTCCCAGTTTCTGCAGCGCTTCCTCTTTACGCCCGAAGAGCAGTACGACTATGTGTATAAACTCAGTGGAGGACAGCGACGCAAACTGTATCTCTGTACTGTGCTGATGGAGAATCCCAATTTCCTTATTCTTGATGAGCCCACCAATGACTTGGACATACAGACCCTCCAAGTCCTGGAAGAGTATCTGCAGGATTTCCCCGGTTGCGTCATCGTCGTAAGCCATGACCGTTATTTTATGGATAAGGTCGTTGACCATATCCTTGTCTTTAAGGGCGAGGGTGTGATAGATGATTTCCCTGGCAACTATACACAGTATCGGCAGTATTCGGCCTTGCAGAGCAAAGAGGAAGCCAAGGCAGATGCCTCTGTCAAGGAGAAGAAGAGTTATCGCAACGACAGCCGTCGCCGTATGTCGTATAAGGAGAAACGGGAGTTTGAGCAGCTCGAAAAGGATATCGCATCACTCGAGCAACAACAGCACGAGATAGAAGAAGCACTCTGTAGCGGTACACTCAGCGTCGAAGAACTCACGGAGAAAAGCCGTTTGCTGCCCAAGCTCAAAGAAGAAATTGACGAGAAGAGCATGCGGTGGCTGGAGCTTAGTGAAATCGAAGGTTAAATGAATTATGATGATTATGCGTTACTTTAATTACACATTATATATCCTTTGGGCTACAGTGGCATTGCTCTATGCGCAACCTGCTGACGCCATCCGTCGCAACCCAAATACGGCTGCTGCCATCCATCTTGCCCAGCAGAAGAATATCGGTCTTCAGAGCATCACCGAAAATGCAGCTCGCGCCCATGTTGGTTTCTTGGCTCACGATTTAATGGAAGGTCGTCAGGCGGGGATGCGTGGGTCACAGTTGGCCCAGCAGTACATAGTCTCACACATGCGCCAATTGGGATTGCAGCCTTACGAGTCAGCCTCATTTCTGCAACCGTTCAACGCCGCCGCACGCCCTTCGCTACGTCGCAGTCCACGTTATTTTGTAGAGTCAGACTCCTTGGTTAATATAGCCAAAGGCCCTCATCATCTTCTCAGTTTGGCCAATGTGATAGCGTGTATCCCCGGCACTTCTACCGACGAAGTCGTAGTGGTAGGGGCGCATTTTGACCACGAGGGCCTTTCTCCCACATTGGTTGGAGACCAGATTTACAACGGAGCCGACGACAATGCCTCGGGTGTAAGTGCTGTGCTGCAGATTATGCAGGCTTTTGTCAAGAGCGGTGTCCGTCCACGCCGCACCATAGTCTTCGCCTTCTGGGACGGAGAGGAACTTGGGCTACTTGGCTCGCGTTATTTTGTGAACAGCCACAAAGATATCAGCCAGATTAAGGGTTATCTCAATTTTGATATGGTCGGCGGCAACAATCGCCCTGACGATTCTCAATATTTTGTGTACTTCTATACCGAAAGCCATCCTCGTATCGGCGAATGGCTTAAGGACGACATAGCCCACTACCAGCTGGACCTGCATCCCAACTATAAACCGTGGGACAATCCTGTAGGAGGAAGTGACCAGAGTTCGTTTGCGCGTCACGCTATCCCTATCGTGTGGTATCATACTGATGCACAGCCGCATTACAATCAGCCTTCCGACGAAGCGTCAACCATCAATTACCCCAAACTCACAGACATTACGCGTGCCTCGTTTCTGACTGCTTGGCATATGGTCAATGATGCGACATGGTAACGAAAAAAGAGTAAGTTTGTTTTGTATTTTCTACATATTAAAGTAACTTTGCACCTATGAAGTGCATATATATATTCATATTATCTATATTTTGTACACTTGCCACACATGCCCAGACCGAATGTGAAGACACCTGCCAGCACATACATGGCATAGATATGAGCCACTATCAGGGAGATGTGTTTTGGGAGCGGATAGGAGACAATGCCAAGATGGCCTATGTCTATCTCAAGGCTACCGAAGGTGGTGACAATATTGACAGCAAGTATAAGCGTAACATAGAACTGGCTCATCAGAACGGCCTTAAGGTTGGTTCTTATCATTTCTATCGAGCCCGCATTCCCCAAGAGGTACAGTTGCGTAATTTTATGGCACAATGCAGGCCTGAGGACCAGGACCTGTTGCCCATGATAGACATCGAGACACGTAGTGGGTTGTCCGTGAAAGAGTTTACCGACTCGGTATTCAAGTTTCTCCAACTCGTAGAGGTGGCTTATCGTCAGAAGCCGTTAATCTATACCGGAGCCAACTTCTATGACCATCATTTCGCAGGCAAACTCAATGATTATAAGATTATGATTGCCCAATATACTCAGCGTGAACCCATTTTGACCGATGGTCGCGACATTACCCTTTGGCAATACACGGCCAAAGGACGAATAAGCGGTGTCAATGGCCATGTGGACAAAAGTCGATTTATGGGTAATCACCGATTGCGAGAGATAAGATACCGACACCGATAACATAGATTAATAAACATATACGATTATGGCAATTATCAAATGTCCCGAGTGCGGTCGTGAGGTAAGCGACAAAGCGCCCGTGTGCCCGTCTTGCGGCGTTGAAATAGCAGGACATATCATCACTTGCCCCAAATGTGGCACAGTTTATTTCAATGACCTGTCCAGCTGTCCGACCTGTCACACTCCGACTCATCCAGAGACAGCGCAGGCACAACCCTCATATCAGGCAGAGCCCGTCACTTCGTCTTCTGCAGACGAGAAGCCAGCCAAGAAGAACACCAAGGTGATTATCTATTCATTCCTCTTTGCTATCGTCTTGGTTCTCGGAGGCATCTTTGTCTGGTATCAGGCACAGGGAGGTAAAGAAGAGGAAGCCTATACTTATGCCATGACAAGCGAAGACCCTGCCGTGCTGCAGAGTTATCTTACCACCTATACCAATGCGCCCGCAGAGCATCGTGACTCGGTGTCTGTGAGACTGGAGCGTCTGCAGCTGTCTGATGCAGAGTGGCGCGATGCCGTGGTAAGTGGCTCCAAAGAAGCAATGGAGGCTTATCTCAAAGCTCATCCAGGAAGCCTGCATCAGCAGGAGGCATTGCATCGGATAGACTCTATAGACTGGGCTATAGCCCAGCGCCTCAATACGGCGGAGGCTTATCAGGCCTATGCCGATGCGCATGCCAATGGCGAGCATATCGACGAGGCGACAGAGGCTATGAAGGATGCGCAGTCAAAGACCGTTATGCCCCAAGAGAAGGACGCCATAGTTACTCTTTTCCGCCATTTCTTTCAGAGCATCAACTCGAAGAATGAAGACGGCCTGAAGAGCACCGTTGCAGTCTTTATGGATTCCTTCTTAGGCAAGACCGATGCGTCGCCATCAGATGTGGTTACCTTTATGAAGAAGATTTATAAGGACGACATTACCAATATGAACTGGCGCTTGGGAAATGACTTCCAGATAGACAAGAAACCTTTGGACAATGACGAGTATGAGTACAGTGTGCAGTTCTCGGTATCTCAGGATATCACCCGTACTGATGCGAGCAAGGAGAAGCATGCCAAATATCTTATCAAGGCAAAGGTAGACGCTAACCATCTCATAAGTTCGTTCAACATGACCAAGGTACTGGAGTAAACCCAGTATGCAATCATGATAACCCAAATGTGCCATAGCCTGTTGCGGGCTATGGCACATTTGGGTTATCATATATCCATCATTCTTTGATTGCCGGCGCGACCGCCATTGGGTCCGCTGGTTCGTGCCTTTAGGCACGCGCCTTCGTGTCGTATGATGCGGGCTCACGTGTCAAATGGCGCGTGACCACGTATCAAATGATACGAACTGCCCATGGCGGTCAGGAGAAATCAGAATGACGCTCAGAGAGGGAGCCGCATTGATTTGCAGGTTGTTTGGATGGCGATTTAGTTGTCTTTTATGATACTCTTGACATCGTCGATGCAGCCGTCATTTTCTGCCGGAGTGATGCCCAGTAGGTTGCATAGGAGTGTATAGACACTCACATTGCGGAAGGGCTTGACCTGGGCATGACGGATGTTAGGACCGATGGCTCTGAACATAGCCCACATATCAGTATAGGCTGGGTCGTAGCCATGCATACCGCCAGAGTTAATCGGCTTGTCATATACCACCCACCCCAAATCGGGCACTGCCACCACATCGCCGATACATCCGTGTTCGGTATAGTGCAGATAGGCCGGGACCTGTTCTTTGCGCCATGCGCGCAGATGTGGCACTCCCTGCAGACGTTGGCAGATGGAGTCGACGGTTGCTTCGTGTTGCTGTACGTTGTCCCATGAGGCATAGATATTGACGGGAACGCTACCATAGGCTTTGTAGGGCAGATTGCCCAATAACGGGCGTAGTTCTATCTTGTGTGATTGGTCGACCCACGCCATGCCATGGTCGGAGAGCACTATGAAGTTGACCTGTTTTCCTATCGGCAGTTGGGTTATACGGCTATATAGGTTGCCCATCAGCGAGTCCATGCGCTCTACCGCCCGTCTGGTCTCGCGGCTATGAGGGCCATAGTTGTGTCCGCTCTTGTCGGGCTCGTTCATATATACCATGATGAGCTGTGGGCGCTTGTGCTTGCTCCGCTGCAGACACTCTATCACCTTGTTGCAGCGCTGTTCGAGGGTGAGGCGTGGCTTCTGGTCGTAGTCGAGATAGGTGTCGGGGTAACTATTGTGTATCTTTACATCAGAGCCTGCCCAATAGAATATGGCAGTACGCAGACCTTGGCGTTGGGCGGTCAGCCAGATGGGTTCGCCACCAAAGTATTTGGGGTCTTTCTTCATGATGCGGTTTGACAGGTTGAAGTCATATCCTGTCTCGCAGTCCATAAACTCGTTGGCAATGAGGCCATGATGCTCAGGCGTGAGACCTGTAGCCAATGAATAGTGGTTGGGAAATGTCTTGGAGGGAAAGCAGGGAATGAGCGAACTTGCCGTACCCTCATTGGCCATGCGGTCGAAGAAAGGAGTGTTGTACCATTGAGGGTAGTCCCATCGACATCCGTCAAGAGATATTACTACGGTGTAAGTTTCGCTTGTTGCAACAACTGCTATGGACCAACATAGCAGCATTATATTCAGAATGATTCTTCTCATATTTCTTATTATACTTGTTTTATGCCATCCAGATAGTTGCGGATAGCGTCTGTAAATACCTTTCCATAATGTACTTTTTTGAATTCACCGATGCCACTGATATGGCCAAATTCCTCGATAGTGGTGGGCTTCTCTGCCGCCAGCGAGTGGAGCACTTTGTCGGACAGGATGAGGTAGGCGGCGAAGTTCTGCTTGTCAGCAATCTTTCTTCTCAACACGCGTAACTGCTCGAAGAGCTGCTTGTCTTCGACTGCGGACAGCTTCAGTTCGGGTATCTCGGTTTGGCGTGCGGTCGATTCCTGGCGACCACGAGTCTCCTTCTTCTTGTATGGAGTCAAACTGATTTCAGAGACTTCTGCCAGCATGGCATTGCTCTTGCCATACAGGACCTCTTTGCCCATATCAGTCACTTTTGCATGATTGTCTTCGTCGTAGGCAATGCTGATGTATCCCATTTGCAGCATTTGCAACAGATAGTCACGCCAGCGGGATGTCGTAACATCCTTGCCGACGCCAAAGGTCTTTAGCTTTTGATACTCATGACGCATGACGGTGGGGGAGAGCATGCCGCGCAGAATCTCGATGACAGTTCCAATACCTATCTTTTCTTCGGTCCGCATGATGGCGCTCAAGGCTTTCTGGACGAGTAGTGTGCCGTCAAACCTGCGTGGCGGATGCTGGCACACATCACAGTTGCCGCAATCGCAGTCACGCTCTTCTCCGAAATAGTTGAGCAATATTCTGCGACGGCACACACTGCTTTCGGCATATTGCTGCATACGCTCCAACTTCAGGTTATTCACGTCGTTCTGGCCACTGCTGTTGGCAAACTGTCTGAGCTGGATGATGTCGGCAAGTGAGTAGAACAGGAATGTGTCGGCAGGCGCGCCATCGCGTCCGGCACGTCCTATCTCCTGGTAGAAACTCTCGATGCTCTTGGGCAGATTGTAGTGGAATATCCAACGGATATTGGGCTTGTCGATACCCATGCCGAAAGCGATTGTGGCGCATACTACCATAGTCCGGTCGTTCTTGAAATCTTCCTGTATCTTGCGGCGCGTCTGCCCGTCGAGTCCTGCGTGATAGGCTTGGGCATTGATGTTGGCCTTTCTCAGCGACTCGGCAACGCTCTCTGTAGTCTTTCTGCTCAGACAGTAGATGATGCCGGCGTCGTTGGGGTGGTTGCGTATATATGCATTGATGATTTTCATCTTCTCTGCCTTGGTCGATTCGCGCCTGACAGCAAGCGACAGGTTGGGGCGGTCAAATGAGGATATATAGGTCTCGCCTTTGATGGCAAGCTGTTTCAAGATGTCTTCGCGGGTTATCTTGTCGGCCGTTGCGGTCAACGCCATTACCGGGACATTGGCAAACCGTTCTCTAATTATACCCAACTGAGAGTATTCTGGCCTGAAGTCGTGGCCCCACTGGCTGATACAGTGGGCCTCGTCTATGGCAAAAAGGCTGATGTTGAGCTGGCTCAAGAAGAAGGGAATCTCTGCTATCAGTTTCTCTGGTGACATGTAAAGCAGTTTGATTTCCCCGTTGGCACATTTGCGCCGAATCAGTAAGTCCTCTTCGGTGTTGTTGTTGCTGTTGAGGGCAGCCGCCGGTATGCCGTTTTCTACCAGTGCCTCCACCTGGTCGTGCATCAGACTGATAAGGGGTGAAACCACAATGGTAACGCCGTCAAGCATCAGCGCGGGTACCTGATAGCATAGACTCTTTCCACCTCCTGTTGGCATAAGCACAAGAGAATCTTTTCCAGCCAGCGTGGCGTCTATTATCTCACGCTGTAATGGGCGGAAGGAGTGGTAGCCGAAATACCTATTTAATATATTAATTGGGTCCATGATAAGTAAATTTGTAGCAAAGGTACAAACAAATGGAAAAAAAGTTGACAAAAATGACATTAATTTCAAAATTGTGGCTAATTTTGCAGTAGTAAATATCAGGAAACAAGAGTTATAGCATATAGAAGATGACAAAATACAATATTACAGAGGCTCGGGAGAGAGAGGCAGCCTATCGCTCATTGATAAATCCTAAATTGATGGATGAATTGAAGCAGAAAATACTTGAGGTAATCCTTATTCAGAAGAAATACAAGGACAAGAATTATTCTGCCAAGAATCTGGCTGAGGATTTGGGCACCAATACTCGTTATATATCTGCCGTGGTCAATGTGCGCTTTCATATGAATTATACATCCTTTGTCAATAAATATCGTATAGAGGAGGCTATGGGCATTCTCACAGACCGTCGCTATACCCACATGAAGATGGAGGATATTTCTCAGATGGTAGGATTTGCCAACCGCCAGTCGTTTTATGCTGCTTTCTTTAAAATCAATGGTTGTACTCCCCGCGAATACAAACTGCGTTATGCCCAGCGTTCTGCTGGGGCTGACAGTTCCAGAAAATGAGAATGTCAGAGGAGATGTCCATTGAATCAAGTATAAGCTAAAAAGTCATGTTCCGATGAAGGAAGATTTCAATTATTCCGACGAGCGCTTTGCCGATATCCAGATGCTTCGTTATCGCTTGAACGGATTTGAGCAGTTGTCGCTCCGCAAGAAACTATATATCTACTATCTTTCTCAGGCCACTCTTTGTGGCCGTGATATCACGTTCGACCAGTTTGGCCGATACAATATTCGCATTCGCAAGATGCTGGAACAAATCTATCTCCATTATGAGGGAGATAGGCAGTGTGAAGAGTTTAAGGCATTGGAGATTTATCTTAAGCGAGTTTGGTTCTCTAATGGCATTTACCATCATTATGGATGCGAGAAGTTTGTACCGGGATTTACGCGTCGGTATCTTGATGAGGTGATAGGGTCTCTTGGAATAAAAATATTTGACAGCGATGAGCAGAAATGCGAAGTCTATGATGTCATTTTTGACCCTGAGGTATTGCCCAAGCGTGTAAATCAGGCAGATGGGGTGGACTTGGTGCAAACCTCGGCATGCAATTTCTATCAGGATGTTACCCAACTTGAGGCAGAACAATACTATGCAGCCTTAAAGTCTAAGGTTGGTAACGATTGCCAGCCCTCGTTTGGTCTCAATTCCAAACTCGTCAAAGAGGATGGGATAGTAAAAGAACAGGTATATGCTGCTGATGGCTTATATGGTAAGGTCATTCGTGAAATCATCGTTTGGCTGGACAGCGCGGTACAGGTGGCTGAGAATGAGCGTCAGCGCGAGCTCATCTCACTGCTTATAGCCTACTACAGGAATGGTGATTTGGCGACCTTTGACCGTTACTCGATAGAATGGATAGCGGAGCAGGATGGTCTTGTCGATTTCATCAATGGATTTATTGAAGTCTATGGTGACCCGCTGGGGCTCAAGGGCTCTTGGGAGGGCATCGTAGAATATAAAGATATAGATGCTACCAAGCGTACACGTACTATCAGTGACAATGCGCAATGGTTTGAAGACCATTCTCCTGTCGATGCACGTTTTCGCAAGCAACAGGTGAGAGGCGTCACTGCCAATGTGGTGTGTGCGGCTATGCTTGGTGGTGATGAGTATCCGGCTTCGGCTATCGGAATCAACTTGCCTAACGCTGAATGGATAAGGGCTCAGCATGGTTCTAAGAGCGTTACTATCGGAAATCTTACCGAAGCGTATAATAAGGCGGCTCATGGCAACGGCTTTTTGGAGGAATTCGTCATAGATGGGGATACACTCGACCTTATTAATAAATATGGAGACCTCTGTGACGATTTGCATACAGACCTCCACGAATGTCTTGGGCATGGAAGCGGCCAGTTGCTCCCCGGTGTGTCATCCGATGCACTCAAAGCCTATGGCTCTACCATCGAGGAAGCGCGTGCCGACCTCTTCGGGCTTTATTATCTGGCCGATGCCAAGCTGATAGAATTGGGGCTGGTGCCAGATGCAGAAGCATATAAGGCCCAATATTATACCTATATGATGAATGGTCTTATGACCCAGTTGGTAAGAATTGCTCCTGGAAATCTTATCGAGGAAGCCCACATGCGTAACCGTGCCCTGATAGCTCGTTGGGTGCTTGAGCATGGCGATGGTTGTGTCGGTCTGGTATGCAGAGACGGCAAGACCTACCTTGTGGTCAATGATTATCACGCTTTGCGCTGCTGTTTCGGTCAATTGCTCTACGAGATTCAGCGCATCAAGAGTGAAGGCGACTATGAATCGGCCCGCAAACTGGTTGAGCAGTATGCGGTCAGAATAGACAGCGAACTGCATAATGAAATATTGAGTCGTTATCGCCGTCTCAATATCGCTCCCTATAAAGGTTTTATTAACCCGGTGCTTGTTCCCGTCTGTGATGATGACCGGAATATCGTTGATATAAAGGTCGATTATACCGAAGGGTATACTCAACAGATGTTACGTTACTCTAAAGAATTTGGATATTTATGACAGAAGAAACACACGAGAAACTGAAGGCTATCAAACAGTCTTTTCGCTCGATGATGAATGGCCCCGTGTCGCAGTCTATGCGCGAAAAAGGTTCAGACTATAAGATAAATTGGGGGGTGGCACTTCCTCTGTTGCAGAAAATGGCAACAGAGTATGGCCACGACTACGACCTTGCTATCAATCTATGGAAGGAGAACATACGTGAATGTAAGATTTTGGCCACTATGATAATGCCGCCCGAGCAGATGTTGCCAGAGGTGGTGGATGTGTGGATGGAACAGACCCATACGCAGGAGATGGCTGAGATTGCAGCTTCCAAACTGTATCAGTATCTTCCATTTGCTTCGGTTATGGCTTATGAATGGATAGCTACAGACAAGGTATATTATCAGATAGCTGCCTATAATATATTGGGACGTTTGTTCGCCCGTGGAATGGCTCCCAACGAACTTGGTATCAATGAATTCTTGGACCAGGTCGCTGTGGCGCTCCAAGACGATAATATCGGTGTAAGGCATGCTGCATACAATTGTCTTACTCGTTTTGAAGACCTTGGTGACGATTATGCACTTCTTGCTCAAAAGGCCATGCGTTCACAAGGGCTTCATCTCTGAAACGAAAATACTCAAAGGACTGACAGGATGGGCTGACGCCTGTTCTGCAGTTCATTTGCATCTTGCTTCTGTCATCAAGCAACAAAATCAACATCGTAGGTTATCTTTTTCTCTTATTTATACCTTATTTATATAAAAATGATGTAACTTTGTAGCAACATTAATATGTAACGGATAGATGGTGGATAACGTCAATATTAAAGCAAGAGAAATATTGGACAATTATCTTGAGATGCACAATCATCGCAAGACACGTGAACGTTACTTTGTACTTGATGCCATCTGCCGGATGCCCGGTTGTTTTACTCTAAAGGAACTTGATGCTAATTTGAGATTGTCAAATTTCAGGGTATGTCGGGCTACTCTCTACAATGCTATACGTCTTTTTACGGAACTGCGTTTGGTCATCTGCCACCGTTTGGCCGATGGCACGTACTACGAGAAGGGGTTCAATGGTGAAAGCCGTGTACATCAGGTTTGCAATGTCTGTGGTAGGATAACCGAAATAGACGAACCGGAGATAAGCGATGCTGTAAATGATATAAAATTGAAGCGGTTTCGTAAAGAAACATTCAGTCTGTATATTTATGGCGTCTGTAGTAGCTGCCAGTCCAAGGAGAAGCGTACGCGCAGCAAGGTTAGTAAGGAAAGGATATAAATACTCATTATAATTGATATGAATACAGGTAAAGTCGATGTCCTGTTGGGTCTCCAGTGGGGCGATGAAGGTAAAGGAAAAGTAGTGGATGTGCTTACTCCCCACTATGATGTGATAGCTCGTTTCCAGGGAGGACCAAATGCCGGCCATACCTTGGAGTTTGAGGGGCAGAAGTATGTTTTGCGTTCTATTCCATCTGGCATTTTCCAGGGCGGTAAGGTCAACATAATCGGTAACGGTGTGGTATTGGCGCCCGATTTGTTTATGGAAGAAGCCAAAGGTTTGGAGGATTCGGGTCACAATCTGCATGAGCGTCTGCATATCTCAAAGAAGGCCCATCTCATTATGCCTACCCATCGCATTCTGGACCGTGCTTATGAGGCTGCTAAAGGAAAGGCCAAAGTGGGAACGACAGGAAAAGGCATTGGCCCAACCTATACAGACAAAATTTCACGTAATGGACTGCGCGTAGGCGATATTCTGGATAACTTCAATGCTAAATATGCTGCCCATAAGGAGCGTCATCTCAAGATGCTGGCATCTATGGGATGGACAGACTTCGAGGGCTTCGAAGCCGTAGAAGCCAAATGGATGGAAGGCGTTGAGTATTTGCGTCAGTTTACGATTGTGGATAGTGAGAATGAAATCAACCATATCCTGCGTGAAGGCAAAAGCATACTCTGTGAAGGCGCTCAGGGCACTATGCTCGATGTCGATTTTGGCAGTTACCCATTTGTGACATCTTCTAATACCATTTGCGCAGGTGCTTGTACTGGCTTAGGTATTGGTCCTAACCGCATAGGCAATGTTTATGGTATCATGAAGGCTTATTGCACCCGTGTGGGTAGTGGTCCGTTCCCCACCGAACTGTTTGATGAAACTGGTGATACTATCCGTAATATCGGTCACGAATATGGTGCCGTTACCGGTCGTGAGCGCCGTTGTGGCTGGATAGACCTTGTACAGCTGCGCTATTCGGTCATGGTCAATGGCGTTACAGAACTCATCATGATGAAGAGCGATGTGCTGGATGGTTTTGATACTATCAAGGCTTGTATCGCATACAGATTGAAAGATGGAAGTGAAACATCTGAATTCCCTTATGAGATTGATGATGTGACTCCCATTTATAAGGAGATGCCAGGATGGAAGACTGATATGACCAAATTTACTTCAGAAGAGCAGTTCCCTGAGGCTTTCAGCAATTATGTGCATTTCCTCGAGGAGTATCTTGAGACACCTATTAAGGTTATCTCAATAGGTCCTGATCGTGAACAAACAATAGTAAGAAAATAAATGGCACAGAAACCTTCTATACCCAAGGGGACGAGAGATTTCGGCCCTATAGAAATGGCGAAGCGCAACTATATCTTTGATACCATTCGCCAAGTATATGCGCTTTATGGATTCCAGCAGATTGAAACTCCGGCAATGGAGACTCTCCAGACCCTGATGGGTAAGTATGGAGAGGAAGGCGACAAACTCTTGTTCAAGGTGCTCAACTCGGGCGATTATCTTGGCAAGATTACCGACGAAGAACTGGCTGGGCGCAATAGTCTTCATTTGGCTGCCAAGTTGTGTGAGAAAGGTTTGCGTTATGACCTTACCGTTCCATTTGCGCGTTATGTGGTCATGCATAGAGATGAACTTCAGTTGCCTTTCAAGCGCTATCAGATTCAGCCAGTGTGGCGCGCAGACCGTCCTCAGAAGGGACGTTATCGCGAGTTCTTCCAGTGCGATGCTGATGTTGTTGGCTCTGATTCGCTGCTCAATGAGGTAGAACTGATGCAGATTGTCGATACCGTCTTCTGCAGATTCGGCATTCGCGTTCAAATCAAGATTAACAACCGCAAGATTCTTACCGGTATCGCTGAGGTAATAGGCGAAGCTGACAAGATTGTTGATATTACGGTTGCAATAGACAAGCTGGACAAGATAGGGCTGGATAATGTCAACAACGAGCTTAGAGCTTGCGGTATTGGCGAAGAGGCCATTGAGAAGTTGCAGCCTATCATTAGCCTCGAGGGTTCCAACAATGATAAACTGCAGACCATCGCAGAGGTGCTTGCCACTTCTGAGACTGGACTTAAAGGCGTAGAGGAAACCCGCTTTATTCTGGATACGCTCGAGAAGGTGGGACTTACCAATGAGATTCAGCTTGATCTTACGCTTGCCCGTGGCTTGAACTATTATACAGGAGCAATCTTCGAGGTGAAGGCGCTTGATACCCCCATGGGAAGTATTACGGGTGGTGGCCGCTATGACAATCTTACCGGCATCTTCGGTATGCCAGGACTGAGCGGTGTAGGCATCTCTTTTGGAGCAGACCGTATTTATGATGTATTGAATACCCTTGAACTCTATCCCGAAGAGACTTTGAATGCTACCCAGGTGCTGTTCATCAACTTCGGTGAGAAAGAGGCCGCTTATTGTCTGCCCATTATCAGCGAAGTGCGCAAGAAGGGCATAAGGGCAGAGATTTATCCTGATGCGGCAAAGATGAAGAAGCAGATGGGGTATGCCAACGCCAAGGCCATACCTTATGTGGTCCTTGTCGGAGAAAATGAAATGAAAGAGGGCAAGGTAATGCTGAAGAATATGGTTACAGGAGAGCAGCAACTCGTTGCGCCCGAGGAAATGGTAGACATGATTAAGGCATAACCATTCTGAATAATTCCAACAAAAGAGGCTTCCACCAAGGGAAGCCTCTTTTGTTTTGGATATCTTTTTCTGATTATTTCTTGAAATAACGGTTGTAGAGACCCATGAAGCCGGCAGCGTGACGAGCTTCATCTTTCGCCATCTCATGGATGGTGTCATGCAGAGCATCAGAGCCTTCAGCTTTTGCCATCTTGGCAGCCTCAAACTTCTCTGCGCATGCGCCCTTCTCGGCTGCAATGCGAGCTTCGAGATTGCTCTTGGTGTCTTTCAGCACTTCGCCCAACAACTCTGCGTAGCGAGAGGCGTGGTTAGCTTCTTCGTAGGCATAGTGCTCAAATGCACGTGCAATTTCTGGATAGCCCTCACGATCAGCCTGGCGAGCCATAGCCAAGTACATGCCTACCTCGCTACATTCGCCGGCGAAGGTGTTCTTGCAGTGTTGTACTAACTCGTCGCTAACCTTGTCGGTATAGGCACGGCCTAATTCGTGAACTGTGGCAAACTCTGGCTCGTCATCGAGAGACACTTCCTTAAACTTGCTCCGTGGAGCCTTGCAAAGAGGGCAGAACTCTGGAGCCTCTGTTCCTTCATAGATGTAACCGCAAACGGTACAGATAAATTTCTTCTTCATGATGTTATATTTTTACCTTGTTATCGTATTGCAAATATACGCCAAATTTGATAAAACACCAATTATTTAACATTATTTGTCATCGTGTGTGAATGTGGGCAACGCCTACCAAACGGTCGTAGCGGCTACCTTGGGCATGATAGTACACCAGGACCGTATATTTGTTTTCTGTCTGGTAGGAGTTTCCTTCTGTGGGCACAAAGCCGATGCGCCCAGTAGGTGAAACCCAAAGGTACTGATAGTTGTAGTAACCTTGTTTTAACCTTATGGCAGTTTCATAACAACCGTTGTCTTCATTCCATTGCATCTGGTAATAGGGTGTGAACTGGTCGTGAGTCCAGTTGCCGTTAAGGTATATCTCTCCTGGCAGCCGTTTGGTCTTGAGAGTGAAGTGTACGGTTTGGTATTCCGAGGTGTAGTTGATTTCACGATTGTCACTATTGCGTATGAAGTATGCGCCGTTGGAGTCTTCGTCATACACATAGTTCGGGCGAGGCTCGTCGGGCCATAGATATGCGTGGTATTCTGTATTGTCCCATTCCAAGTTTTCTACGCCCATATTGGCATGATTGACATCGAGAATTTCAAATTTTCGGTATTCGTTTCCGCCATCAAAAACAAGTTGCGGGCAGTGTGTCCATGTCAGCCCATCGGTTTTGATATATTGCGGGGAAGGGTTAGTCACGGCATTATCCCATCTGTTGTTCTGCAGAAAGACTGTCGTGATTTCCCGCTTCCAATCATTAATCCGAAGGTCATTGAAATGTACGCCCATTTCTATCTGCTGATGTCTACCGTTGACGTCGGCATCAGTATTAGAGGTTGTGCGCATTTCTATGCCTGCAGCAGCTTCTACCACCATAAAGTAGGTTTTGAAGATGGGCTCGTTGTTGTCGTTCTCATCATAAACCGTAACACAATAGTTGCCGCTTAACTTTAATCGGCACCTCTCATTGGGAAGGGAGAAATGGTAGTGGGTGTATAGGGTGTTGGTATTGAGGGATTGTTCAAGATTGTCGATAAGATTGCCGTCTGCAAATCCGTCAATATAATCACTGTCAAACAGCGAAGAAGTGGGTTTCCAATTGGCATCGCAGTGCTCTATGCGATAAGCATATCGCTGCGATTCGTGGGTCAGGTCGTCGAAGTCGATGTTTACGGTCTCTCCGCTATTCAGCATGATGACAGGCAAGTCTGTCCATCGCTGCTCGGCTACGGTTTGCAGCGTCTGGATGTTGCTTTTGTATAGAGTAGGGCGTTGGGCCGAAACGGTAATGCAAGTCAACGATGATAGCCCAACAGCAATGATATATCGAAATTTGTTCATCTTCTTGTGTTGTCTATGCAAAAGTAGTCAAACGAAATGAATGTGGCAAGAAAAAGGCAATAAAAAAGGGCAAGATAATCACTTACCTTGCCCTTCTTCGCGCCAGTCATTTGTATTAGTTCGTTTTAGATAATAATGCTAAAAAGTATCATTATTATGACTTAAACCAATACATAGGCTGACTCGCATTCTAAAAACATCATCTTAACCTTAAATCTATCAAACTAACTAACCTATTGTATTACATTCTCCCGAATGCGATGCAAAGGTATAAAGATTTACGATAACAACCATCATTTTTATCGCAATTTTATGTGAAAACGGCCTTTTGTTGACTTATGTCAAATGTATTAAGAACTAATGAAAATCTTGATGCCGTGAAGGGGAGAAATGGGGCGGAAATGCCAGAGATTCCATTAACATTTATTATAAAGAAGCTATCCCTGCTTATGGGCATCAAAGGGGCGTTGAAGCGGTCGTTAATAAAAAAAAGAGACCACTCCGATACGGAATGGCCTCTTGATATACTGGGTTTGTAAGTTCTAAAGATTAGAGCTTTGGACCGGCAGCAACGAGAGCCTTGCCAGCTTCGTTGTTTGTGTACTTAGCGAAGTTCTTGATGAAGCGGGCAGCGAGGTCCTTAGCCTTCTCCTCCCACTGAGCTGCGTCAGCGTAGGTGTCGCGAGGATCAAGAATCTCTGTAGCAACTCCGGGGAGCTCTGTGGGCACCTTGAAGTCGAACATAGGAATCTGCTTTGTAGGAGCCTTGTCGATGTCACCGTTCAGGATAGCGTCGATGATACCACGGGTGTCGCGGATAGAAATACGCTTGCCTGTGCCGTTCCAGCCGGTGTTTACGAGGTAAGCCTTGGCGTTGTTCTTCTTCATCTTCTTAACCAGCTCCTGAGCATACTTTGTTGGATGCAGCTCGAGGAATGCCTGGCCGAAGCAAGCTGAGAAAGTAGGAGTGGGCTCTGTGATACCGCGCTCTGTACCAGCGAGCTTAGCTGTGAATCCTGAAAGGAAGTAGTACTGAGTCTGCTCGGGAGTCAGGATTGATACTGGAGGCAGCACGCCGAAAGCGTCGGCTGACAGGAAGATAACCTGCTTAGCAGCGGGTGCTGAAGAACCTGGCTGGATGTTGTTGATGTGGAAGATTGGGTAAGAAACACGAGTGTTCTCGGTAACGCTCTTGTCAGCGAAATCGATCTTGCCGTTAGCATCAACAGTTACGTTCTCAAGGAGAGCGTCGCGACGGATAGCGTTGTAGATATCGGGCTCTGATTCCTTGTCGAGGTTGATAACCTTAGCGTAGCAGCCACCCTCGAAGTTGAACACGCCGTTGTCGTCCCATCCGTGCTCGTCGTCACCGATGAGCAGACGCTTAGGATCGGTAGACAGAGTGGTCTTACCAGTGCCTGACAGACCGAAGAAGATAGCTGTGTTCTCGCCGTTCTTGTCGCAGTTTGCTGAGCAGTGCATAGAAGCGATGCCCTTCAAGGGGAGGAAGTAGTTCATCATAGAGAACATACCCTTCTTCATCTCACCGCCGTACCATGTGTTGATGATAACCTGCTCCTTAGATGTTACGTTGAAAGCAACGCAGGTCTCTGAGTGCAGACCCAGCTCCTGATAGTTTTCTACCTTAGCCTTAGATGCGTTGTAAACAACGAAATCGGGCTCGAATGCCTCAAGCTCTTCAGCTGTAGGACGGATGAACATGTTGGTTACGAAGTGAGCCTGCCATGCAACCTCAACGATGAAACGAACAGCCATACGAGTGTCCTTGTTGGCACCGCAGAAGCCGTCTACTACATAGAGGTTCTTGTTGCAAAGCTCTTTCTTGGCGATGTCCTTAACCGTAGCCCATACTTCCTCAGACATGGGGTGGTTGTCGTTCTTATACTCTTCAGAGGTCCACCATACTGTGTTCTTAGAGTTCTCGTCCATTACGATGTACTTGTCCTTAGGCGAACGACCGGTGTAGATACCAGTCTTAACGTTGACAGCGCCGAGCTCGGTCTGCTGGCCAACTTCAAAACCCTCGAGTCCTGCCTTGGTCTCTTCCTCGAACAACTGCTCGTAAGAAGGATTGTGGGCGATTACTGTAGCACCTGTAATGCCATACTTAGTTAAATCTAAATTTGCCATTTTTGTTGTTGTTTTAAAAATTTATATGGTCTGTTTAATTTCTGTTGTCAATTGCACTAACGTGGACTTATCTATAGATAATATCCACTCTTAGACGACGCAAAATTAAGCAAAAAACGGATAATGCCCAACCGAAAAACGACAAAAATACTCTTTAGTTAGATATTTTAGGTTAAAGAATTGAAAAACTATACATTGCCCGCTTTTTTTGCTATACGGAGTTTGCAAAAAAAATGAGTTTTACATACGTGATTGATATAGTTGGGGCCATAATCTTGAAAGATGATATGAGCGGGAGGCTCTTATGGCAGGTTATCGTGGAGCTGGGTGGGGTAGAGGTTAGCTATAATGTGAAATAAGCGTATAGGCAGGTGGCAACAAGATAGTTTTATGTGCCGTTAAGTGGGCTTTTTGCAGCAGGATGTCTGCGCCGATAGTCGGTTTGGTATAATGATGTCGAAGGTGATGGCATATAATCTGAATTCGTGGGGTGATTTACTTGTTTCAGGTTTTGCATTTGTTGTTGCCAACCCTGCATTGATTGTTTTGCATTCTAAAAAGAAGTTCGTGGTAGATGGCAAGAACTACGTTTCGATGGCTGGTCGGGAACTGGCGAATGTGTGTAGAATATACGTTAATGTTAATTCTGACAATAATGCAATATGCTGTGGTTCGGAATGGGACTATGGGTTAATGGGCAGCAAGGGTGTGATAATTGTGTGCTGGTTACAATTTTGCCTTGTCGCGGTCATGGCAAGGAGGGTGTTGGCACCCCGAGAACATAAATGCAGGAAAAACAGAAAAATATCGCGGGTTTTCCTTTGTTTTTTCTCGGGTTTACACTACCTTTGCAAGCAAAAACTAAACGATGGAAGTTATTAACCTAAGTGAGAAGAACTCCATTATCAACCAATATCTGGCTGAGATGAGAGATGTCAATTATCAGAACAACCGATTGCTTTTTCGTAACAACATCATGCGTATTGGCGAATTTGAAGCATTCGAGATTTCCAAAACATTAGATTATGCCCCTTGTGAGGTAACAACCCCGTTAGGTGTATCTACGGTCAACGTGCCTACAGACAAGATTGTGCTCGCCACAATTTTCCGTGCAGGTCTTCCTTTCCATAATGGATTCCTTAATATATTCGATCATGCCGGCAACGCTTTCGTTTCGGCTTATCGTGAATATGTAGACAAGGAACATCATGAAGTGGATGTGCATGTAGAGTATCTTGCTACGCCAAGCATTGAGGGAAAGAACATTATTATAGCTGACCCGATGCTGGCGACAGGAAGCAGTATGGAGCTGGGCTACAAGGCATTCCTTACCAAGGGTACTCCAAAGCGTATCCATGTAGCTTGTGTCATTGCGACACCAGAGGGAATAGAGCATATCAAGAAGACTTTCCCCGAGGAAAAGACAACTATCTGGTGTGCAGCCATTGATCCAGGCTTGAACGACCACAAGTATATTGTGCCAGGTTTCGGTGATGCCGGTGACTTGTGCTACGGCAGCAAGTTGTAAGGAAAATATGTTGGCAATCATCTGATTGTCTCGACTTTGCTGATGCTTTACTGCAAAGATAATCGCATCGTAATGTTCTCGTCCTTGAGGGCATTACGATGCGATTTATAATTTCTCGATTGAAGCAAAAAGAAATCTCCCTCGCCACTTGGTGTGACCGAGGGAGATTTCTATATTGTATAGGGCGGTTGCTTAGTATGCAAAAAGTGGATAAGCCTTCATGGTCTCATTTACTTTCTCGCGTACGCGGGCGATAACCTGTTCGTCTTCGGGAGCGTTGAGCACCTCTTCTATCAGTTCGGCGACCAGGTGCATCATGTCTTCCTTGGCACCGCGTGTGGTCAATGCGGCTGTACCCAGGCGAATTCCGGATGTCTGAAATGCGCTGCGAGTGTCAAAGGGCACCATGTTCTTGTTGGCGGTGATATCGGCTGCGACCAATGCGTTCTCGGCGACCTTGCCGGTCAGCTCGGGATATTTGGGGCGTAGGTCTACCAACATTGAGTGGTTGTCGGTACCACCACTTACGATGTCAAAACCACGGCTGATGAGGTCGTCGGCCAATACCGCAGCGTTCTTCTTGACCTGGGTGGCGTACTCTATCCATGAAGGGAGCAAATTTTCGCCGAACGCAACAGCCTTGGCTGCGATAACGTGCTCGAGAGGTCCGCCCTGGGTGCCGGGGAATACGGCGCTGTTGAGCAGGGAGCTCATCATGCGCACTTCGCCCTTCTTGGTAGTGATGCCCCATGGGTTTTCAAAGTCTTTGCCCATCAGGATTACACCGCCGCGTGGACCGCGAAGGGTCTTGTGGGTGGTAGTGGTTACGATGTGTGCATATTTTACAGGGTTGTCCAACAGTCCGGCTGCAATAAGTCCGGCGGGATGGGCCATGTCTACCATAAACAGTGCGCCTACTTCATCGGCAATCTTGCGCATGCGGGCATAGTCCCATTCGCGGCTATAGGCAGAGCCTCCGCCGATGATGAGCTTTGGCTTGTGTGCCAATGCGAGGCGCTCCATCTCGTCATAATCGACACGGCCTGTTTCTCGGTTGAGTTCATAGCCAATTGGGTTGTACAGAATACCAGATGTGTTGACGCGTGAACCGTGAGAAAGGTGGCCTCCGTGGTCCAGATTGAGTCCCATAAAGGTGTCGCCAGGCTTGAGGATGGCTAATAATACTGCTGCATTGGCCTGGGCTCCAGAGTGGGGCTGCACGTTGGCAAACTCGGCGCCAAAGAGTTTCTTGACTCTCTCGCGGGCAATGTTCTCCACTTCGTCCACAATCTGGCAACCGCCGTAATAGCGATGTCCGGGCAGACCTTCAGCATACTTATTGGTAAGATAGCTGCCCATGGCTTGCATAACCTCGTCGCTGACAAAGTTTTCGGAAGCGATGAGCTCCATGCCCTTTAGCTGGCGCTGGTGTTCCTTCTCGATGAGATCGAATATTATTTGGTCTCTTTCCATATTATTAGTATTCCCGTCCTCTCCTCCAGAAGGAGAGTGAGCCCAACTTACTCTGATGGGAATTGTGTTGGTTATGAAACATTATTTTTTTATTGGAATTAGCATAACTTTACTTTGCTCAGTTCTTGCTCCTTGTCGCAATAGTGGCATTTGATGATGCCGTGAGCCTTGTCTATTACGTTGAAGATGGTGAGCATGGGCTCGTTGTTGCAGATGCATACAGGATTGTTGCATTTCACGATACCCCGCAGTTCGTCAGGAGTTTCTACGGTCTTTTTCTCTACAACTTCGTAGTCCTTGATGATGTTGAGCACGGCATTAGGAGCCAGTACTGATAATTGGGAGATCTCTGCATCGGTGAAAAACTTCCCGGATACCTTGATGATTCCCTTGTGTCCTACTTTCTTTGACTCCAGATAGTTGCCTATAGTTACAGGGGTGGTCAGGGTGTCGAGCTTGAGCAGATTTGCCACTTTGTAGGTTTTCTCTGCAGGTATATGGTCTATTACGGTGCCATTCTCAATGGCAGTAACTAACATTTCTTTCTTTGCCATGATTATTCTATTATAGTCTTGTCGTTTTTGATGTCGTCAAGGGTGATTCCGAGACAATGACAGAAGATGGCTTCGCGGGCGTAGAGTCCGTTTTTGGCCTGCTGTATATAGTAGGCATGTGGGTCGTCATCTACATCGTATGCAATCTCGTTGACGCGGGGCAGCGGGTGGAGTATCCTCATATTCTCCTTGGCGTATTTGAGCATGTCGCGGTTAAGGATGTAGATATTCTTGACCTTCTCGTATTCCATCAAATCGGAAAAACGCTCCTTTTGTACGCGCGTCATATATAGGATATCGGCATCTGCAATTACCTTCTCGTTGAAAGCCGTATGCTCTTGGTATCTGATGTTATGCTCTTTGCAGTAGAGCTTGTACTCTTGGGGCATCGCCAGCTCCTTGGGGGCTATAAAGTGGAATGTGGGGTTGAAATGGCGCATGGCAGTTATGAGGGAATGGACCGTGCGGCCATATTTCAAGTCACCGACCAAATAGATGTTGAGATCTTCAAGAGTACCCTGGGTCTTGTATATCGAATAGAGGTCGAGCAGACACTGGGAAGGGTGCATGTGGGCGCCGTCTCCAGCATTAATAATAGGTATTGGTGCTACTTCGCTTGCATAAAGTGCAGCTCCTTCTATAGAGTGGCGCATGGCAATCACGTCAGCATAGTTGGATACCATAAGAATGGTGTCTTTAAGAGTTTCGCCCTTTGTTGTACTTGAAGTCTTGGCGTCAGAAAAACCAATAACGCGGGCTCCAAGGCGATTGGCAGCGGTTTGAAAACTAAGTTGGGTGCGGGTGGATGGTTCAAAGAAAAGCGTAGCCACTACTTTTCCTTTTAACAATTCTCTGTTAGGATGATTCTCAAACTCCTTTGCCATTTCCAAGAGGTATAGTATCTTTTCTTTGGAAAGGTCTTCGATCGTCACAAAATTATGTCTTTCCATATGTGTTGAAGAATGTATTATTCTAAATTGAGTGCTAAGTTACACATAATTTTCAAATATTTGTCCTTTGTTGCCATAAAAAATCGTATTTTTGCAGATATTTTTTCAATGCATTGTATGAGAAGAAAGGTTGTACATATTTTATGGGCTCTTTTGGGCTGTTCGGTATTGGCCGTGACAGTGGTGTTTACGGCAATTTGGAATGGATGGATAGGGTATATGCCTCCCATTGACGAGCTGCAGAATCCTATCAATAGATTTGCCACGCAGGTCTATTCTTCGGACGGCAAGGTGCTTGGCACGTGGAGCTTCAACCGGGAAAATCGTATTCCCGTGGCGTATAATAATCTGTCGCCCTACTTGGTCAAGGCGCTGGTTGCTACTGAAGATGCCCGCTTCTATGATCATTCTGGTATTGACTTTATTGCCCTTTGCCGTGCCATCGTCAAGCGTGGACTGCTCGGGCGTGAAAGTGCTGGCGGAGGCTCTACCATTACACAACAGTTGGCTAAACAGCTCTATACCGAGGTGGCTCATTCTACCGCCGAGCGTCTTATGCAAAAGCCGATAGAGTGGGTGATTGCCGTCAAACTTGAGCGTAACTATACCAAGGAAGAGATAATAGCCTTGTATCTTAATTATTTTGATTTCCTCCATAACGCCGTGGGAATCAAGACGGCTGCCAATACCTATTTTAATAAAGAGCCCAAGGACTTGACTATAACTGAGGCTGCACTGTTGATAGGTTTGTGCAAGAACCCTTCTTTGTTTAACCCGGTAAGATATCCGGATAGAAGTTTGCAGCGTCGTAATGTGGTGCTTTCGCAAATGCGCAAGGCCGGTTATATTACGGATGATGAGTATCGCAAATATTGCGCAGAGCCAATCAGGCTTGACTTTCATCGGACGGATCACAAAGATGGAACCGCCACATATTTCCGTGAATTCCTCCGTCAATATATGATGGCGTCTCGGCCTGAACCTGACAAATATCCTGTTTGGAATCGACGTCAGTATGTTCTTGATTCGATTGCCTGGGTAAGCGACCCGCTCTATGGCTGGTGTAATAAGAACTATAAGAAAGATGGTGAAAACTATAATGTTTATACTGATGGACTAAAGGTTTACACGACCATAGATTCTCGCATGCAACAGTATGCGGAGGATGCGGTCTACGGTCATGTTGCCAAGTATCTTCAGCCTTTGTTCACACGTGAAAATCGCAGAAAGCCCAATGCGCCGTTTACAGATAAACTTACGCCTAAGGAGGTGCAGCGCATTATGCGAAAGGCAATGGAGCAGAGTGAACGTTATCGCGCCATGAAGGCTGCTGGTGCTTCAGAAGAGGAAATTCGGCGTGCCTTCCGGACCAAAACTGACATGACGGTATTTTCTTATCAGGGAGATATTGATACGGTGATGACGCCGATGGATAGCATTCGTTATTACAAATCATTCTTGCGTGCCGGATTTGTAAGCATGGAGGCGCATACGGGCGCTGTCAAGGCTTATGTGGGTGGCCTTAATTACAACCATTTCATGTATGACATGGTAATGGACGGTAGGCGTCAGGTGGGTTCTACCATTAAGCCATTTCTCTATGCTTTGGCTATGGAGAATGGATTCACCCCATGTGATTTGGTGCCAAACGTTCAGCAGACATATATGGTTGCAGGTAAGCCATGGACTCCGCGTAATTCCAGTCATAAGCGATATGGAGAGATGGTTACTCTTAAGTGGGGACTGGCTCAGTCAAATAACTGGGTTTCAGCTTATCTTATGAGTAAACTTAATCCCCGGCAGTTTGTTACAATGCTCCATGATTTTGGAATTAACAATCCCGACATACATCCGTCGATGGCACTTTGCCTTGGTCCATGCGATGTATCTGTGGCAGAAATGGTGAGTGCATATACTACGTTTGCCAATAGCGGTATACGCTGTGCTCCAATGTTCGTGACCAAGATAGAGGACGCAGAGGGAAATGTGGTGGCACGTTTCCAGCCTCGTATGAACGAGGTGATTAGTTCTGAAAGTGCCTATAAAATGATAGAAGAACTGATGGGCGTAATCGATGGCGGTACTGGTGGAAGAATTAGGTATAAGTTTAATGTCGAGGGACCTATTGGAGGAAAAACCGGAACCACCAACCGTAACTCAGATGCCTGGTTTATGGGCTTCACGCCCCAGTTGGTGAGCGGCTGTTGGGTAGGTGGCGAGGACCGAGACATCCATTTCGATTCGATGGCGCTCGGACAGGGTGCCTCTATGGCACTGCCCATTTGGGCTTACTATATGAAGAAGGTGTATAGGAATAAGGATTTGGGCTATTCGCCTGATGTCGATTTTGATATTCCCGAAAATTTCAACTCGTGTGTAAAAGAAGTTGACGAAACTGGGTCAAATGACATAGAGGAAGTCTTTGAGTGATGAGTGACTGATAAAGCCATCTGCGGATATAAGAGCAGATGGCTTTATATCTTTTTGAAGTGTTCGGCATTTTGTATGAATTATGGCGGTTAGTCTCCCTATATAATATATAATAAGGTATATAGTCCCCAGGGCCATCATTTTGGTTGATATAAATCAATAGGTGAAAAATATTTTCAACTTTTTTGTTGAAATGTTTGGTTTGTGTTGAAAAAAGCTATACCTTTGCATCCGCTTTCGAGAATGAAACACTTCTCTTGAGCGATAAAGAAAGAGTTCTTTGAAAGATTTAAGATAAACAGAAGAGTAGTAGTACAAGAAGCGAGCGGCTTCCGGAGCGATCGGGAAGCCTCTTGGGTAAAACGAAGCTACCGTCAATAAATATAGAGACAGGTACTTTAGACTTGAACTAAGGATATTAGCGTCCTGAACAGAGCAAACAATCATCCACTTATAGTGGAGTTGGACAATATTTTTACAATGGAGAGTTTGATCCTGGCTCAGGATGAACGCTAGCTACAGGCTTAA